>Ga0207876_1000043_pt1 | contig 77621 bp, 70 predicted proteins | sample MalvirmetaMSP146_FD_184237 | JGI IMG/M metagenome (GOLD analysis project Ga0207876, IMG submission 184237) | Marine viral communities from the Deep Pacific Ocean - MSP-146 (SPAdes) | ecosystem: Environmental > Aquatic > Marine > Oceanic | place: Pacific Ocean | collected 2011-07-10
GTCGCGCGCGACCAATGCGAAAGGACGATCGACCCATGGCGACAAGACAGTCCGAGCAGCCCAGCAACTCGAGGGGGCGTGACCTGGAGGTGTTCCAACTCGAGTTGGACCAGTACGGATCGCCAGTCCCCCTGAAGCCGGCAGGCTGGTACGTCTGTTTCGTGCCCGGTCTCCAGAAACAATGGTGGCACCGATACGCGAACAAGAAGCATAAGCATGTCTTCGCCATTCGCCCGGCAGGGCCTGGCGAATGGACGCTCTTTGAGCCGTGGTGGCATCGGCTGCTGACAGCCACGATCACTTCAGAGCAGGCCCGCAAATTTCTTCTCTGGGGCGCACGCGGCGACGTGCTGCATGTACGCGAAGCCATCCCGGGACGCGGCAGCCAAGTGCGTGGCTGGATGTCCTGTGCGACGCTTACCTCCTACCTCCTTCTGGGTATGGACCCCGCACGGGCTTTATAAGCTTCTGCTTCGTGAACCGGGTGTCTGCCGAGTGGATGTCTCGAGGCTGGTCAGGCTCGATGCCGCTGAGCTAGCCAAGGCGTCGGCGGTCATCATGGCCTGCGATGAATGTGGGCCGGGCGCGACAAAACACCGGCAGGGCGCACCAAAGCCGTTTTGCATGAATTGCGGTCGGGACCTCGTACCCCAAGGCGGCGAGAAGGCCGAACAGCGATCATCCGCCCTTCCGGAAGCCCGCGACTAGCGAAGGTAGGCCTCGGCAGCGTAGCGACGCATCATACGCTGGCTGTTAAAATAATAGGCAATGTTGCCGATCGCCTGCTTCATCATCCAGCGCCACCGCGCCGGATCGGCGCTGTAGAGCGGCAGCACGGTGTGGTCGAGCTGATCATAAAGCGCGGTGGCGTGCTGCCGAGCACCATCACCGTCCTGGCCAATTGACCAACCTGTCACACCCTCGACGCAGGCCTCTATCCACCAGCCATCGAGGACGCTCAAATTCAGAACCCCGTTAAGCGCCGCCTTCATCCCGCTCGTACCCGAAGCCTCCATGGGCGGTAGCGGTGTATTGAGCCAGACGTCGGCGCCGGCGACCAGCGTCATGGCGATCTGCATGTCGTAATCCGGCAGGAACACGCAGTTCAGCCTGCCACGAAGCTGCCGGGCAAGCTCGTGGACCTGCCGGATCGCTTCCTTGCCATCGGCATCCTGCGGATGGGCCTTGCCTGCCAGCACCACCTGAAACGGGTGCCGCGACGCCACGTCAATGAGGCGGTCGAGGTTCTCGAAGAGGAGCAATGGACGCTTATATCCCGTCATCCGGCGCGCGAAACCGAGGATCGGGATCTCGGAATCGAGCGCAATGCCAGCGCTTTCCTTCACCTGCCGGATGAGATCGCCTTTGGCGGATTGGTGGCAACGCCAGATTTCGTCATCCGGCAGCTGAAGAGCACGAACGAGGATCTCGGGCTCGTGCTGCCATTGTGGGAGGTGTGTGGTGTAAAGCTGCGCGAAGGCCGGATGCGTCCAGGTTCCGGGATGGATGCCATTGGTGACCGCATGGATCCGGTATCCCGGGAACATGTGTTCGGTCGTTTCGGCGTGGCGGCGGGCGACGCCGTTTACATAGCCTGCAAGTTTCAGAGCCAGGCGAGTCATGTTGAGCCGATCCTCTCCTGCGAGGCGCTTTAGCTCATCGAGGTCGACAAAACCGGGCAGCAGCCGCTCGAACAGCTCATAGGAAAAACGATCGTGGCCTGCCTCCACGGGCGTATGCGTCGTGAACACGCAACTGGCGCGAACCTCCGCAATGTCGAACGGTGATTCGCCAGCGATCAACTCCTCGGGCGCGACCCGCGAGCGGTTGAGCAACTCGAGGGTCAAAAGCGCGGCGTGACCTTCATTGAGGTGGTAGGTGTGGAGATCGAAACCGAGCGCCCGCAATATCCGGATGCCGCCGATCCCAAGGATGATCTCCTGCCTGAGGCGATAGTCCTCGTCCCCGCCATAGAGGTTATGCGTCAGCGTACGATCGTCTGCCCCATTCTGATCGAGGTCGGTGTCGAGAAGCAGGATCGGGATCTGGTGGCCATGCGGACAGGTATGGACATAGAGCCAGGGCCGAATCCAAACCGGCTTCCTCTCGATATCGACAGCCACCATGGCGTTGAGCGGCGTACACCAGCGTTCCGGATCCCACCAATCCGGCTGCTCCGTCTGCCGCCCATCGGCATCGATAACCTGTTTGAAATAGCCTGCGCGGCTCAGCAGCGTCACGAAGACGACCGGGAGCCCCAGATCGGCGCAGGAACGGGCGGTGTCACCGGCAAGAATACCTAGCCCGCCCGCATAGGTATGCATTTCCGGCCGGACCGCCAGCTCCATCGTGAAATAGGCGATGTGCTTTCTGGTGATGAAGGCATCAAGGGAGGATGACATCGAAAGACCACTCATGTGGCGCATTCGCCAGCGCAATCGTGACTGATGGCCATACGTTCGGGGTTCCCGAACTCACACCAAAGCGCGTTCAGGCATCTGCCCACAGCCCAGCCCGCCGCTTTCATCAGAACAGCCTGCCAAGCCATCATGAGGCTCACCCAGTGCAACAACCTGAGCATGAGACCGGTAGGCAGCCTCCTGATCTCGATGAATCGCACTACTTCCGAAACGGTCGGCAAGACGGTCGATGCCATGACAGCTATTCAGCCTTTGGATCATCGGCTTGGTGATCAGGCACACCCCGTTCTCAGTGCGGCGGAACCGTCTGGCATCGAGTTCGGGCTCTTCTCCGACGACGAGCCCTTCGGGGATATGCACACCCGAATCAACGATCACGCGTCTGAGCCGCGCTCCGCGACCGATCTCGCAGTAAGGCAGCACCACAGCCTCTTCCACGCTCGAATCGCGGCCCATCGCCACACCGGTTGAAAGCAGACTGCGCCGTGCGACGGCGCCGGAAATGTCGCAGCCATGGGAAATCAGCGACGAAACCGCCTTGGCGCCCCGTCCCTGCGCATCGCTGACGAACTTAGGAGGGGCAACGACAGGATCGTTCCAGATCGGCCAGTCACAATCAGACATATTCAGCTTCGGATCCGCCTCGGTGAGGTCGAGGTTGGCGTCGAAATAGGCGTCGAGCGTGCCAACGTCACGCCAGTATCCTTCCATCTCCCCTGCTGCGCGAACGCAGGACGTGGTGAACCGGTGTGCCACCACTTTGCCGTGCTTCACGATGTGGGGAATGACGTCACCGCCGAAGTCGTGCCTGGAGCCGGGCGTCTCGGCGTCTCGGCGGAGCTGATCGAAGAGAAAGTCTGTATCAAAGACATAGATGCCCATTGACGCCAGCGCCTTTTCCGGCTCGCCGGGAATAGCCGGCGGGATCCTGGGCTTTTCGAGAAATGAGGTTATGACGTCATTGTCGTCCACCGCCATAACGCCAAACCCGGTTGCCTCCATGCGCGGAACGACGAGGCAACCGACGGTGACATCCGCACCCGAATTGACGTGCTGCTGCAGCATCAATTCGTAATCCATCTTGTAGACATGGTCGGCAGCCAGAATCACCATATATCTCGGCGCATGGTTGGCAACGAAGTCGATGTTCTGGAAAACGGCGTCAGCTGTGCCGCCGTACCCGCCACATTCGCCAAAGCGCTGCGAGGCGGTCAGGATGTCGATGCTCTTGTGGCGTTTGGAATGCAGGACGTTCCTGGCGCGCTGCATGTAAGAGTTCAGCGAATGCGCCTTGTATTGCGTCGCGACCCCGATGCGGTGAATGCCTGAGTTGATCGCGTTAGAAAGTGCGAAGTCAATTATCCGCCACTTGCCGCCAAATTGTACCGCAGGCTTGGCGCGGTTGTCGGTCAACTCCATTAACCTGCTGCCACGGCCTCCGGCGAGCACAAAAGCCATGGCGTCATGAACCAGCGGCTGACCTTGCAAATGTCTCAGCTGTCTCATCTCGAGGTCTCCGTCTAAATCACCGTTTGAACGTCAGCGTGAAAGTTGCGAACGGCGGCTGGCGAGGACATTCGGCTGCCCCTCGGTCCTTGCTTTGCCTCCGCTCACGCGGTTGGAAATGCGGCAGGCCCACATCCTCCCTCGTCCGATGCCGTTGTCCCTTCTGCTTTCATCTTGCGGTCCGTCTTCTATGACTATTTGACGATCCACCGCTCCCGGCATTACAGTTGATCTGTCGAAGGATATTTTGGCAGCGCTGCCAGGAGCCGCCCGCCGAGTGGGCGCGGGCAGAATCTCGTTCGCGCGCACGCTCGGTGCGCGACGATGAGTGTTGTGTGGACGGCTATCCCGATTGTGCTCAGGTTTGCACCTTCGCTTGTGAGGTCGAGTTTAATCGTGCCAAGAACCCCTGACCTCACCGGCTGAGTGGCAATGTCCGAACTCGCCGCTATCTCAATAGCCGCGACGTTATGAACTTCGCGGTCTGGTTATTGGCGTGTCGCTGGGGGCGGGGCTGGCCCCAGCGACACCTGAAGCCTACTTCTTCTTGCTCCTGGTCGAGCGTGCTGCCGGATTCGATGGGTCTGAGCCGGCTCCAGAATCAACGCCAGCCATGACTTCGGCCTCGGCCTGGCACCAATGATCGAAGTCGCGGCCATGGGCTCCTCCTTCGCTCTCCCACAGGGCATATGCCCGCTCCTCTATCTGCTTGCGCTGCGCTTCCGCGTTGCACGACACGCTCGCCTCCGGCATTTCCGATCTCCTCTTCTCGTTTGCGCGAATCATTGTTGGTAAATTTCGCCTTGTGGACACTGCGAGTCTTTGATGAAGGTTAAGGTCGATCCAAGGTGCAGCTGATATTAAAAATCTGCTGTAATGAGTTGCGGTTCAACAAGCTGGATTTCCTGATCTCCCCGACTGATGATCATGTTCATGGAATCGCGCTCAACGGCGCCGGATCCGACCAAAGCCCTTGAGCGCGGCCCAACAGACCGTACCGCCGAAAGAAGGCCTGGAGCCAACCCAGTGTGGAATACGTCCGGCTGAAGCATCCTTTCACGAAGTACACTCTTGAGCGAGGTTGTGGAGTTCCCGATGCGAAAGCTTTTCATCACCTCCGGGGCTGTGGCCTTGGCGGCTGCCTTGGCCCCTAAGGCCCTGCTCGCAGAGGCACGTCTCGTAGGCTCAATGCCGCATGCCGACACCACGGTATCGAATCCGTCGCGGATCGTGCTCACGTTCAACGAGCCAATCAACCCCGCATCCGTGCGGGCGGAAGTCTTCATGACCGGCGCACCGCATAGCTCCGCCCATAAGGGAATGGTGGGCGATGATCATACCCACAGGTCGTGGTTCATGCAGGACCACGCCCCAACCAAGATAGCGATCGTCGGCACACAGATGAGAAGGGACGGGAAATCCATAATGCTGCGATTTCGGCGCCCGTTGGTCGAGGGCAGGTACCGGGTCGATTGGTCGGCCGCTGGGCATGACAATCGCACTGTGACCGGGCGGTTTACCTTCAAAGTCAACTGAATGGTCGTAAATACCTGCTTGCGGGCGCGGACGCGGTGCAGGCCACCTCGGCGCTTCTGCGCGACAGCCCCGAATATATCGGCAAGTTTCTCGTGGGGTTGAACGATGGTTGAATGCGCGCGGCGGCGCGCCGATGAATGAGGTTCAAGGCCGCAGGAGCACGGCGCAATCCCCAAACCCGCGGAGTGCTGCTGAAAGCGCAGCCCGGACCACAATGCTCGATTGAGGGGGAGTTTATGCAACCGATGAGACACGTCTCCACTTTGACGCCAATTACTGTTCTGTTCGCATCAGCCGCGCACGTGCAGTCACACGAGGTCGACGCCGACCATCTGAGAATACGATTCCTTGATGGAGGTTAAAGTCGATCCGAGATGCCGCTGATATTGGAGTTGTTCATTATTGAATTACGGGTCGATCGGCCGGATATTTCAGGTCCAGCCGGGTCGGCAGGGAGACCACTGGAATAGCGCTCAAGGGTGCCGAATGCGACGAAACCGATGGAAACCGCCCAACCGACCGTGCTGACGACAGAGGGTCTAGAGGGGCTCCTCGGCGCGCTGCGGCGCCGCGGCTACCGCGTGGTCGGCCCGACCATCCGCGACCAGGCAATCATCTATGATGATATAGCATCGATCACCGATCTTCCGCAGGGCTGGACCGATACACAGGAAGGTGGGAGCTACCGGCTTGCGCGTCGCGAGGACGACGCCCTGTTCGGCTACGCCGTGGGGCCGCATTCATGGAAGAAGTTTCTGCACCCGCCAGTGCTGCGCCTGTGGCGCGCTGAACGCGATGCGGGCGGGAGGCGTATTGTCCCAGAACCGGATCCTGACGAGCGTTTCGCTTTCATTGGAGTCCGCGCCTGCGATCTCCACGCGATCGCCATACAGGATAAGGTCTTTCTGCAGAGCACACAGGTCGATCCGCATTACCGCGCACGGCGCGAGGATGCATTCATCGTCGCGGTAAACTGCGCGGTTGCCGGTGGAACCTGCTTCTGTGTTTCGATGAATACCGGCCCCAAGGCCGAAGCCGGCTTCGATCTCGCGCTCACGGAGATGCTCGGCGAGGAAGAACACCGCTTTCTGGTCGAGGCTGGAACGGACGCTGGATGCGCGATCCTGGCCGAGTTGCCCCACAGTCCGGCCACGACGGACGACCTGTGCGCTGCGACGGCCATCGTCGCGCGGACAGCCGGTTCGATGGGACGGGAGATGCGATCAGACGACATGCATGAACTTCTTCTGCGAAATCTCAACCATTCCCGTTGGGACGAGGTGGCCAAGCGATGTCTCACTTGCGGCAACTGCACCATGGTGTGCCCCACCTGTTTCTGCACGTCGGTTGAGGAGTCGAGCGACCTGGCTGGAGTCGAAACGTCGCGCTCGCGGCGTTGGGATTCCTGCTTCACAATGGATTTCTCGTACATCCACGGTGGCAGCGTGCGCTCGACAGTACGCTCTCGCTACCGTCAGTGGATGACCCATAAGCTCGCCACGTGGTTCGACCAGTTCGGAACATCGGGCTGCGTCGGCTGTGGACGCTGCATAACCTGGTGTCCAGTGGGAATCGACATCACCGAAGAGGTGAATGCGATCCGCGAAATCGAGCCGCAGTGAGGAGCGAGACCATGGAAGGGCTCGAACGGATCATCAAGGAGCATCCCTTTTTCGCGGGGCTCGACCTAGGATTCTGTGCGCTGATCTGCGGCTGCGCGAAGAACGTCCGCTACGAGGCAGGCCAGTATCTGTTCCACGAGGGTGAACCGGCCAACGAATTCTACCTCATCCGACACGGACGGGTTTCCCTTGAACTGCACGCGCCGGAGCGCGGCGCCGTGACCTTCCAGACTCTCGGGCCGGGCGAGGTCGTCGGCGTCTCCTGGCTGATCCCACCCTATCGCTGGAGCTATGACGCGAAGGCGCTCGAACTTACGCGCGCGATAGCCCTGGACGCTTCCTGCCTGCGCCAGAAATGTGAGGCCGACCACGATCTCGGCTACGACTTGATGAAGCGCTTCATGCCGGTGCTGATTCAGCGATTGCAGACCTCGCGATTGCAGGCCCTCGACGTCTACTGCGCCCGGCCGTTGAAACCATGCGCGTAGCAACGGCCACCGCCGACCCGATGGCACCGCGGCTCGCGCGAGTGCGCCGCCGCCGACGCGACGGTCCGGACGTCTGGACACTCGACATAGAAACGGAAGAAGCGGACGGTCTCCTCTTTGCGCCCGGCCAGTTCAATATGCTCACTGCCTTTGGGGTCGGCGAGGTTCCGATTAGCTTCTCCGGCGATCCCGCCGAGCCTAGCCGCCTCGTTCACACGATCCGGGCCGTTGGACCCGTCTCCACGGCGCTTGCGCGGCTTGGCCCTGGCGAGCCAATCGGATTGCGCGGGCCGTTCGGCGCGGGCTGGCCGATGGCAGAAGCGGCCGGACGGGACGTCATGATCGTGACAGGCGGGCTCGGTCTCGCACCCGTGCGCCCGGTACTCTACCGCCTCCTAGCCGAGCGCGAACGCTATGGTCACATCGTGCTTCTGCATGGCGCGCGCAGTCCGAACGATATCCTGTTCCGGCGAGAGCTCGAGATGTGGCTCCGGCGGCACGAGATCGACATCGAGGTGACAGTCGATCATGCAATCAGTGATTGGCGCGGCCATGTCGGCGTCGTCACGACACTGATCCCGCGTGCCGCGTTTGATCCGCGGCACGCGATCGCACTGGTTTGCGGCCCCGAGGTGATGATGCGCTTCGTCATCACCGGCTTGCGCGACGCCGGAGTTGCTGACGACGCCATCTATCTCTCGATGGAGCGCAATATGAAGTGCGCCATCGGCTCGTGTGGTCACTGCCAGTTCGGGACCGTCTTTGTCTGTCGGGACGGCCCCGTCTTCCGTTACGACCGGGTGAGCCAACTCCTGGCGCTCAAGGAGATCTGAGGCTTACCCGATTTCGCAGGGGTGGCATCGTGGTGTGCCAATGCAATTGTTGGGGCTGCAACGCAAACAGCTGAACGAGGACAACGACCATGAGTACAATACGCACCATGAAGATTTCGATGGCCTGGGTAAGCATCGCCTGGACGGCCTGCTATCTCGCCTTCGGTCTCATACCAGGGCTCGGTCCTGTGGCGATGCCTTACGTCCTCCATATGAACGTGCCCATGGAAAATATCTTTACGGTCGGCAACTTCACCGGCGGCCTCATTGTCTGGAATCTCGTCGTCGCCGCCGGAGTCGCGCTTGCGGGCTTTCTGAGCAACATCATCAAGGCCTAGCGCTATGGTCGCCGCTAGACACAGGCCTCGGCTCGCGGTCTGGAAGTTCGCCTCCTGCGATGGCTGCCAGCTCAGTTTGCTCGACTGCGAGGACGAACTGCTCGCCATGGCAGCCGCAGTGGAGATTGCCTACTTTCCCGAAGCTACCCGTGGAACGATCGTTGGCCGCTATGATATCTCGTTGGTCGAGGGTTCAATTACCACACCCCACGACGTGCAGCGCATTCGAGACGTACGCCAGCGTTCGCGCGTGCTGGTAACAATCGGCGCCTGCGCCACCTCGGGCGGTATCCAAGCGCTGCGCAACTTCGCCGATGTTCAAGAATACGCCTCGGTGGTCTACGCTCGCCCCGAATTCATCAATACGCTGGCGAGCTCGACGCCGATCGCCGATCACGTACCGGTGGATTTCGAGCTTCGCGGCTGCCCGATCAACAAGCGTCAGGCACTCGAGGTGATCTCGGCTTACCTCGCCACGCGTCAGCCGGTGACGCCATCGCACAGCGTCTGCATCGAATGCAAACTCAAGGGCAACGTCTGCGTGATGGTGGCACATGGGACGCCGTGCCTAGGGCCGGTGACGCACGCCGGTTGCGGCGCGCTGTGCCCCTCCTACGATCGTGGCTGCTATGGCTGCTACGGGCCGAAGGAGACGCCAAATGCGCCACCCTTGAGCCAGCGGCTCGCCGAGCTTGGCATGGATGAATGCACTCTGCAGCGCGTCTATCGCAGCTTTAACGCCAACGCTGAGCCCTTCCGCGAAGAGAGCGAACGTCATGGCCCGTAGGACCATCAAGGTCGACTATCTCGCCCGGGTCGAGGGCGAAGGCGGACTCAAGGTGGTGGTGCGCGACGGGAAGGTTGCGAGCGCCGAACTCAACATCTTCGAGCCGCCCCGCTTCTTCGAGGCATTCCTTCGCGGCCGCGCCTTCAACGAGGCGCCCGATATTACGGCGCGCATCTGCGGCATTTGCCCGGTGGCTTACCAGATGAGCGCGGTCCACGCGATGGAGAACGCGCTCGGCATCACGGTGACCGGATCCTTACGCGATCTGCGACGCCTCATCTACTGCGGCGAGTGGATCGAGAGTCACGCTCTTCATATCTACATGTTGCATGCTCCCGACTTTCTTGGATACGAAGGTGCCATCGACATGGCGCGCGATCACGGCGACGTCGTTCGTCGCGGCCTATCCCTCAAGCAAGCTGGCAACGAAATCGTCACGCTTCTCGGCGGGCGCGAGATCCATCCAATCAATGTGCGGATTGGCGGCTTCTACCGTGCACCTCGCAAGCGCGAGCTTGCCCCACTCGCGGAAAAGCTGAAATGGGCACGCGACGCGGCGCTGGAGACGGTGCGCTGGAGCTCTAGCCTCGATTTTCCCGAGCGCGAACGCGACTATACCTTCGTCGCCTTGCGTCATGGAAAGGAATATCCCTTCAATGAGGGGCGCATCAGCTCGAACCGCGGACTCGACATCGCGGCCGCCGAGTACGACGACCACTTCGAGGAGACGCATGTCGAACGCTCGACCGCGCTTCACTCGCGCTTCAAGGGCGGCGGCACGTATCTCACGGGGCCTCTCGCCCGATACAACCTCAACTTCGACTGCCTCTCGCCGCTTGCCCAGGACGCAGCGCGTGAAGCCGGCCTGGAGCGAAACTGCTCCAATCCCTACCGCAGCATCGTGGTGCGCGCCGTAGAAGTCCTCTACGCCTGTGACGAAGCGCTCAGGATCATCTCTGCCTATGAGGAACCTGACCGGCCGGCCGTACCGGTCGAACCATGCGCCGGAAGCGGTTACGGCGCGACCGAGGCGCCGCGCGGACTCTTGTATCACCACTATCGTCTCGAGTCGGACGGCCTCATCGCCCAAGCCCGGATCGTGCCGCCGACTTCACAGAATCAGGCCAGCATCGAGGAAGATCTCGCGAGTTACATCGGCGATTTTCTCGATTTGCCCGATGACGAGCTTCGCCATCGCTGCGAGCAGACGGTTCGCAACTACGACCCCTGTATCTCCTGCTCGGCCCATTTCCTGCGGCTCGATCTTGATCGAGGATAAGCCATGTCGAACTCCGTCTCCCGCCAGATCGTGCTCGGTATCGGCAATCCTGAGCGAGGCGACGACGCGGCGGGCCGGAAGGTTGCTCGTCTTTTGATCCAGATGGCACCGGACAACGTCGAAGTGACCGAGCACGACGGCGAGGCAACAGCGTTGCTAGCCCGCCTTGACGGTGCAGCGGCTGCCTATCTGATCGATGCCTGTCAGTCCGGCGCGCCAGCGGGCACAGTGTACCGCTTCGACGTCAGCGCTGCGGCACTGCCGCAAGGCCTGGGTGGCCTGTCGACGCATGGGTTCGGCCTTGCGGAGGCGGTCGAACTCGCCCGAGCGCTCGGCAAGTTGCCGGCGCGCTGCATCGTCTACGCGATCGAGGGTGAGTGTTTCGACCTCGGTGCGCCGCTAACGCCCGCCGCCAGCGCGGCAGTTGCCAAAGTGGTCCAGCGCCTGGGATCGGAGATTATCGACGACATGGAACCGGGAAGGAAACCACGATGCACGAAGCCCACCTGATGGAGAACTTGATACGCCAGATTGGAGAGATCGCAGAAGCGGAGCATGCGCGGCGCGTCACCGGCGTCTCGGTCTGGCTTGGCGCACTGAGTCACTTTTCGGTCGAGCATTTCACCGAGCATTTCGAGCGGGCGAGCACCGGCACGATCGCCGAAGGCGCCAGATTGGACGTGACCGTGTCGGACGATACCAAAGACGCAGATGCTCAGGATGTCATGCTGGAGAGCGTAGAGGTGGAGGTCTGAACGGATGAACCGGCCGGCTTCTCCGACCGAAACCGGAACAAGCGCACGCAAGCGAGTTCGTCTCCTTGTCCACGGCGCTGTGCAGGGTGTCGGCTTCCGACCTTTCGTCTACCAGCAAGCGCGGTCGCTGAAGCTTTTTGGCTGGGTCGAGAACTCGGCCCAGGGCCTGACGGTCGAAGTGGAAGGCGATTCGCGGAACGTGGACACGTTGGTCCACCTTATCCGCGAAACACCACCCCCGAATGCTGCGGTAGCCGCGATCGAGACTCACGAAATCGACTGGCGCGGTGACGTAGCTTTCGCGATCCGTGCGAGCGCGGTCTCTGGCGCCCGCACGGCAGAAGTGCTGCCAGACCTCGCGACCTGCGAAGATTGCCTGCGCGAACTCTTCGACCCCGCGGATCGCCGTCACCTCTATCCCTTCATCAACTGCACCCAATGCGGGCCCCGTTACAGCATCATCGAGGACATACCGTACGACCGGGTCCGGACCTCGATGAGGCATTTCCCGATGTGTCCCGCTTGCACTGCCGAATACGAAAATGCCGAGAACCGCCGCTTTCACGCCGAGCCCAACGCCTGTCCCGCCTGCGGTCCGCGGCTCGCCCTCTTGACCGCGGGCGGGAAGGTTGTCGCCCGCGAACACGAAGCTTTGCTCGCGGCCGCTTCGGCCATTCGACGGGGGCAGATCGTCGCAGCAAAGGGGATTGGAGGGTTTCATTTGATCGTCGATGCGCGCAGCGATACGGTCGTCCAAAGACTCCGTCAGCGCAAGCGGCGCGAAGAAAAGCCCTTTGCCGTGATGTTTCCTTCGCTCACCATGCTCCGCGAGGGCTGTGATTTCTCGCCGGTCGAGGAGGCGCTGCTGGTCAGCCCAGCACGGCCGATCGTGTTGGTGCGGCGAAAGTGCAGCCCGATCGCGACCACGGTCGCGCCGGACAACCCATGGCTCGGCGCGCTCTTGCCTTATGCGCCGTTGCACCACCTGCTGATGCGTGAACTCGGCTTCCCCGTAGTCGCCACCAGCGGCAACCTCGCCAATGAGCCGATAGTTACCGGAGAGGATGAAGCGAGGCGCAGACTGGCCGGGATCGCCGATCTGTTTTTGGTCCATGATCGACCGATCGCGCGGCCAGTCGATGACTCCGTAGCGCGTATCGTCTGCGGACGCGAACTCATCCTGCGCCGCGCGCGTGGCTATGCGCCTGTATCGTTTTCCGTGAAAGGCATGCGAGCCGGGATCCTGGCCATGGGCGGGCACTTGAAGACGACCGTCGTCCTAGGCGCAACGGATCGCGCGGTCATGAGCGGGCATATAGGCGATCTTGAGACGGCGGCGGCGCGCACGGTCCACGCCCGGGCGGTGGCGGACTCGGTTCGGCTACTGCACATAGAACCACGCCTCGTAGCGTGCGACCTGCACCCGGAATACGCCTCGGCTCACGCAGCCGAGGCGACAGGGCTCCCCCACATCGCGGTACAACACCACCTGGCCCATGTCGCGGCATGCATGGCCGAGCATGGACTGGTACCGCCGGTTCTGGGCGTTGCCTGGGACGGCGCCGGCTATGGCCCCGACCGCACGATCTGGGGCGGCGAATTCCTCCTCGTGACCCCGGCAGGCTGGCGGCGCGTGGCGCATCTCCGGCGCTTCCGTCTGCCGGGCGGCGAGGCCGCAATGCGCGAGTCGCGCCGTGCCGCCCTCGGACTGCTCTACGAGGCCTTCGGCGAGAAGGCGTTCGCCATGACCGCGCTCGCTCCGATGGCCGCTTTCACGCCGGCGGAACGGAGCGTGCTATGCGCTCAGCTCCAGCGAGAGGTCAACGCGCCCCTCACCTCGAGCGTGGGGCGGCTGTTCGACGCTTTCGCCGCGCTCACCGGCCTCCGGCAGCGCGCGGACTATGAGGGTCAAGCGGCGGCGGCCTTGGAATGGGCTGCCGAGGGACAGGCAGACCCCCGATGCTATGAGTTTCCCTTGCGTGAGCAGAGCGAAGACGAGCCCCTAATCGTCGATTGGCGGCCGGCGCTCGAAACCTGTCTCGCGGACCTGCGCGCGGGCACGGATGCCGGCGCCATTTCAGCCGCATTCCATGCCGGGCTTGCCGCAGCCATTGCCGCGGTCGCGCAGCGGACGGGCGAACGCTGCGTGGCGCTCACTGGCGGCTGTTTCCAGAACGCCCGCCTGACCGAGGCGGCCGTTGCCGCTCTGAGGGCCGCGGGCTGCGAGCCGATCTGGCACGAGTCCATTCCCCCCAATGACGGCGGGCTCGCCCTCGGCCAGGCGACCTGGGCGGCATGGTCCAGCCAGCGAGGCGAAACACCATGTGCCTAGCAATTCCAGGACGCATCCTGAGCGCTTTCGGAGACGATGCCCTGACCCGGCTTGCCCGCGTGGATTTCGGCGGCGTCATCAAGGAGATCAATCTCGCCTACACGCCGGAGGCCGAGCCCGGCGACTACGTCCTCGTCCATGTCGGCTTCGCGCTCACCGTCATCGACGAGGCGGAGGCCCAGCGCACCCTCGCCTGCTTGCAGGAGATTGCCGCGCTCGATGCCACCCGAGCGGAGGCGCCGCTATGAGACATGCCGAAGAATATCGTGATGGCCGCATCGCTCGCGCCCTCGGCGCGCGTATCGCCCGCGCGGCCGACCCCGCTGCCAGCTATCGTTTCATGGAATTCTGCGGCGGTCATACCCACGCGATCGCGCGTTATGGGATCGAGGACCTGCTGCCCGGCAATGTGCAGCTGATCCACGGCCCCGGTTGCCCCGTCTGCGTGCTGCCCGTGGGCCGGATCGATGCCGCGATCCGGCTTTCCGAACGCCCAAAGGTAACGCTCTGCACCTATGGCGACCTGATGCGCGTGCCGGGCTCGCACGGCATGTCGCTCTTACGCGCCAAGGCGACCGGCGCCGACATCCGCATGATCTATTCCGCGCTCGACGCGTTGCGTATCGCGGAGGCTGAGCCCAACCGCGAGGTCGTCTTCTTCGCTATCGGCTTTGAGACCACGACGCCGCCGACGGCGCTTGCCATCCGGCTCGCGGCCGAGAGGAAGCTCAAGAACTTCACCGTCTTCTGCAACCACGTGCTGACGCCCTCGGCGATCCAGAACATCCTGGAGAGCCCCGATCTCCGGACACTCGGCCGCGTGCGCCTCGACGGCTTCATTGGCCCGGCCCATGTCTCGACCGTGATCGGCTCCGAACCTTATGCCTTCTTCGCCGAGGAGTTCGAGAAGCCGGTCGTCATCGCCGGCTTCGAGCCGCTCGACGTGATGCAGGCCATCCTGATGCTGATCGGCCAGGTCAACGAGGGCCGGCACGAGGTCGAGAACCAATACAGGCGCGCGGTGCGGCCCCAGGGTAACGATCGGGCCAAAGCCGACGTCGCCGAGGTTTTCGAGTTACGCAAGAGCTTCGAGTGGCGCGGTCTCGGGCTGGTGCCCTATAGCGGCCTGCGCCTCAAGAATGCCTATGCGGCTTTCGACGCCGAGCGCCACTTCGGCATTGAGTACCTTCCCGCGCCCGACAACCCGGCCTGCGAGTGCGGCGCGATCCTACGTGGTGTCAAGAAACCGACCGACTGCAAGCTGTTCGGCACGGTCTGCACGCCCGAGACACCGATGGGCTCCTGCATGGTCTCCGCCGAAGGCGCCTGTGCAGCGCACTGGACCTATGGTCGCTTCCGCGACCGCGAGGCGTCATGAGCCCTAAGGCCTACCGCCGCAAGCTCGATATCCGGAACGGCCGGGTCGACCTTTCCCACGGCGCCGGCGGGCGCGCCATGGCGCAGCTCGTCGCGGACCTCTTCCACGAGGCCTTCGACAACGACTGGCTCCGGCGTGGCAACGACCAGGCCGCCTTTGACGTCGCGCAAGGCCGCATGGTGATGACCACCGACAGCTATGTCGTCTCGCCGCTGTTCTTTCTTGGTGGCGATATTGGCTCGCTCGCCGTGCATGGCACGATAAACGACGTGGCCATGGCCGGCGCGCAACCGCTCTATCTTTCCGCCAGCTTCATCCTCGAGGAAGGCCTGGCGCTCGCCGAGCTGAAGCGCATCGCCGACAGCATGGGCGCAGCCGCGCGCGCTGCCGGCGTCCCGATTGTCACCGGCGACACCAAGGTGGTCGAGCGCGGCAAGGCCGACGGCGTGTTCATTTCGACGACCGGCATCGGGGTCGTACCGCCAGGCCTCGATCTCTCGGCCGAGAAGGCCCTGCCTGGCGACCGGGTGATCCTGTCCGGCACGATTGGCGACCATGGCGTCGCCGTCATGTCGAAACGCCAGAACCTGTCTTTCGAGACCGAGATCATCTCGGACTCGGCGGCGCTGCACGGACTTGTCGCCACCATGGTCACGGCTGGCGGCCAGGGCCTGCGCGTCATGCGCGACCCAACCCGGGGCGGGCTCGGGGCGACGCTCAACGAGCTCGCGCAGCAATCCGGAGTCGGCTTTCGCATCGCCGAGGAGGCGGTTCCCGTAAAGCCGGAGGTCACCGCCGCCTGCGAGCTGTTGGGGCTTGACCCGCTTCACGTCGCCAACGAAGGCAAACTCGTCGCCGTCGTAGCGCCCGAGTCGGCCGAGGCCGTGCTCGCGGCCATGCGCGCTCATCCGCTCGGGTGCGCGGCCGCGATCATTGGCGAGGCAGTCGCTGACGAGAATCGCTTCGTCGAGATGACGACGGGCTTTGGCGGCGGACGCATCGTCGACTGGCTGTCCGGCGAGCAACTCCCCCGCATTTGCTGAGGCCGGTCGTGCGCATCCTGCTGCTCTGTCACAGCTTCAACAGCCTCTCCCAGCGGCTCTATGTCGAGCTGACCGAGCGCGGGCACGAGGTCTCGGTCGAGTTCGACATTAACGACACGGTCACACGCGAGGCGGTGACGCTGTTCGATCCCGACCTCGTGCTCGCCCCTTTCCTCAAGCGCGCGATCCCCGAAGATGTCTGGCAGAGCCGCCGCTGCCTCATCGTTCATCCGGGCATCGTCGGCGACCGCGGTCCGTCGGCGCTCGATTGGGCCGTGCTTGAGGGCGAGACTGAATGGGGCGTCACCGTGCTTGAAGCCGAGGCCGAGATGGACGCCGGCACGGTTTGGGCGTCGGTCAGCTTCCCGATGCGGAAGTCGACGAAATCGAGCATTTACCGCCGTGAGCTGGCCGACGCCGCTGTGACCGCTGTTTTCGAGGCGTTGGAACGAATCGAATCCCGTGTGTTGACACCGAGCCGGCCTGACCCTGCCGATCCGGCGGTGTGCGGCCGAGCCCGCCAGCAATGCCGCCAGAGCGACCGGGCAATCGATTGGACGAGCGATACGACTGATGCGGTGCTTCGCAAGATCCGCAGCGCCGATGGCTCACCTGGCGTGCGCGACGTGCTGTTCGGCCGCGCTATCCGCCTCTACGACGCCCATGGCGCGATCAGCCTTTCCGGACCGCCCGGCACCGTCATCGCCCGTTGTGATGGCGCGCTCGCCCGTGCCACGCGCGATGGCGCGGTGTGGGTCGGCCATGTGCGCGAGGAGCGCGACCAGGCGCTGAAACTGCCTGCAACCCATGTCTTTGCGGCGGAGAGTGCGGCACTGCCGGAAGTGCCCGGCTATGCGCCGATCCGTTACAAGGAAGAGGACTCCATCGGCTTTCTCCACTTCGCGTTCTACAACGGCGCCATGAGCACCGCGCAGTGCGAGGAGTTGCGCAAAGCCTACAGGCAAGCGCTCGCACGCCCCACCAGTGTGCTGGTGCTCATGGGCGGTCCCGACTACTGGTCCAACGGCATCCATCTCGGCCTGATCGAGGCCGCGGACAGCCCGGCCGATGAGTCCTGGCGCAACATCAATGCCATGGACGATCTCGCCCGCGACATCATTACGACAGCCGACCGCCTTGTCGTTTCCGCGCTCCGCGGAAACGCCGGCGCCGGCGGCGTGTTCTTGGCGCTCGCCGCCGATGAGGTGTGGGCCCGCGAGGGTATAGTGCTCAATCCGCACTACAAGGACATGGGCAATCTCTATGGTTCGGAATACTGGACCTATCTGCTGCCACGCCGTGCCGGGGCGGAAAATGCCTGGCGGGTGACACAGGCCCGCCTGCCGGTCGGTGTCGACGCAGCATGCCGCCTCGGCCTTGTCGACCACGCCCTGCCCGCCTCTTCTGCGCAGGATCCGACAGCGATTGCCCAGCTCGCTCGAACGCTTGCGATGGACTCGCATTTCCAAGCGCGTCTTGCCGAGAAACGACGACGCCGCGATGCGGATGAGTCCAATAAGCCCCTTGCGGCTTATCGCGCCGAGGAACTCGCCCGTATGCAGCTCAATTTCTATGGTTTCGACCCAAGCTATCATGTGGCCCGCTACAATTTCATTCACAAGATTCCGAAGTCGCGCACACCGCTGACGCTCGCCCGGCACCGGTCGCAGAGACAACGATGCCTCGCTCGTGAAATGCGGCACGACGACGCGTGGCATGATCCAGGAAGCCAACACGCCAGAAAGCAACAACACGATGATTGAACGTGGATGGCCCTAACTGCTCAAGAGGCCGTCTGTCTGGTTTGAAATGGAATCTGATCTCAAAGCCGCGATTGCCGCCGCCTTGACCGGCGTCAATGCTATGACTTCGCGATGAGCAAGTTGCCTGGAAGATGTCTGAGCAAGTCGCCGCCAACCGATCCGTCAAACCAACGCTCGATCATGCCCTTCTCTGAATGGCCCAGAACAACAAGGTCAGCATGTATTTCATGGGCATAGGCAATAATCTCACGCCCGGGATCGCCTTGCCGTATGCGGGTGATGGCCTTCACCCCCTGCCTGCCGGATTCCAAGGCTGCCATGTCCAGGGCTTGTTCGAGCTCTTCACGCTCCATCCCCCAGACATCGATTTCTCCATATGCCTCGGCAAGCCCGCTACTTCCCGTTGTCGCGATTATTCCCAGCAGATGCAATTCCGACTTACAGAGACTTGCGAGATCGGACCCGTGTCTTAAGGCAGTCCGACTGAACTTCAATCCATCATAAGCCACCAGAATTTTCTGGTACATTGGAACTCTCCAGCGGTGAAACGGGCGGTATCAGGTGATGCCCATTGGTCGAAGCCCCCGGCGATGCCTCTCTGCCCGAGCATGAAGCTGCGCTTTGGCCGCACCATACGGGCGAACGCGTAATCAAAGCGCAAAGGCGCATCGAAGACGCCACGCTGGCGCTCGTCGTTGCGGTTGCTATTTCGGATCACACCGCCCTTGATTAAGATCCGAGTCTCGCACCCCCCTCGATCATGACACCCTTAATTCCGAGATTGGGCACGATCATGGCGGTTTGCAAACAAGTTACGCTGCTTCCCGCTCGGGCAGAATGGGCACCGCCGTGGTGACTGCCCATTGTCGATCAACGGGTCTCGTGGGCCCGGCAGGCTACCAAGGCGCTCGCCGGGCGCATCAATCGCTTCCCCGATCGCGCGAGAACTTCGCTTGCGCCCCCACCGAGGGCGCCAGCCGGGTACGAGTTTCGGTCGAGGTCATGCCACTTCGCGTCATCCGGGCGCCTTGCTGGGGCAAGTCCGCACATGAACAGTCGTGGTAGCGTCCCTCCTATCTGATTTGTCAATTAGTTCCGGCTCGGCAAGTGCCCTCTCAAGTACCACCAGGTCACTCAGTTGTGCGTTACGGACCCTTCGGACAGCATTGACCGTCTCCCGGGGAATAGCGGGCTCCTTCAGAAGAACCTCGGACATTGCGATCGCTCCACGATGATGTGCGATCATCTTTCGCAACCAGATTTCCGAAGCATTGGCACCATTCACGCTCATTGTCGCATCGTGCATTGCTTGAATTGGCTTTAGAAATATGAAGGCACTTTCCACGTCAAGGGGGCCTTCGCGCTCCAGCGCCCGGAGGACGCCGACAGCATCCTCTTGAACTCTCATGGTCTCTCTGGCCAGATCAGCAATGCATAAAGAAGGATTCTCCCTAAGAACAATGCGCGACAGCGCCGCACCTCCCTCATGATGCGCGATCATCATCCTTACCCAATTGTCCCCTGAACTGGTCCCGATAGCCGCTCTCATATTGTCATACATTTCGGTCTCAGCATAAAAGAACGGGCCAAGGTCATGAGAGATGGTCTCTGCTTCGTCGGTACCGGTTGAGGTCGCACTGCCTCGCCGCTCATGCTGGCTACATGAGATCAGAAACACTAAGGTGAAGATTGCGGCCACGAAATGAAGGCGCATAGGATTTCTCACGAAATGCGGCACGGAATTTCGCCATGCTATCAGCCTTGCTACTGCCGGTCACTGCCGCGCGAATATCCACAACCGCTCGCATCCGTACATCAAACTTTTGGACACCTTGGCGCCAGCCGGACGATTGCAAGACGTCCACTTGCCAGCAATTCCACGGCCAATGCTCTTGCGAGATTGAACCTCCAGCAGCACAGACGATATCTGTCGGCATAGGATCGAAGAAAATTAACCCCTGCTCCGCACTGCAGGGGCCGACCGCCGGCGACCCAAAAACGCCGCCGAAATCGCATCGCCCGGGACACGGCCCGGTCTCGTCAGAACAGCCACTTATCGAGGCTCGGCTTACAACCCCATCCTCAGTTCATGCGCTTCAGCAATCGCCCCGCCGCACCCTGTTCGGCGGCGAGGTTGCGGTTGTAGAGCAATGGCATCCTCGGGCTTTTCCAGCGCAGCGCGTCCATGATCCCGGCGAGGTCTTCGCCGGCCGCGAAGTAGTCCTGGTTGACCCCCACACGCGTCGAGTGCGCGCTGACCTCGTGTACCTGCTTTTCGAACGTCGTCGCATCCAAATCGGCGAACGCGCCAGCCTCGAATGCCCGGCGCAACATGGCGCGCAGCAGCGGCGTGACCGATCCCGGATGGAGCGCGCCCTCCCCCACATTGTATTCGACTCGCGCGCCCATTGCGGCTTTCGCTGCAAACCGTTCGGGCTCCCAGCGTGCGTTCCATCCCCGGTTCGCACAATTGCCGGCCTTGCACGCCGGCTTGGCCGCATAGCGCCGCACGATCACCCGCCGGAACACCGGCCCCTCGCCTATCCCGGCAGCCTGGAGCCAGTCTGCAAGAGCACGTACGGTCCGTGGAGACAGATAGGCAGTGGCCCCCTCGCCTTCCTGGTCGCCCTTCGAGCGGAGAACCCTGAGCAGCCGTGCATCAACATCGATTGCCTCGCCCATGTCCTCGACGCGCACCGCGACCAGCTCACTGGCGCGAAGGCCCGTGTCATAGGCGAGGCTGAGCAACGCTTTGTCGCGCAGGTCGGTGAGACTCTCGCCGAGCGATGCCAGTACTGCCTTGACGTTGAGCCCGCGTGGGCTGTCCGCGAGCGGATCCTTGACCGCCCCCCGAAACCGCAGTGGGCGTGCCTGCTTCTGGGTTATCCCATTCTCGCGCCGGTGCGCAGCAAGCGTGAGCCGCACCAGTTCGTCAGCAGTGGGATCGGCAAGGCCGCAGAGGCGATGCAGCCTTGCGACCGAGGCCTTGTAACGCGACAGCGAGGCAGGCGCCGCCCCCTCGCCTGCCCGCACCGTAAGCCAATCGGCGATTGCTTGGGGCGTGGCGGGAACGGTCTTCTCTCCCCTGCCCCGACACCATGCGTCGAACGCCATCACGTCGGACCGAAACGCGCGCAAGGTGTTGGGCGCGGCAGCACGGGCATAGGCGGCAAGCAGGTCCGGGCTGGGGCCAGTGCCCGGCTGGCGCGCCACAAGCGCCAGTTCGCGCGAGAGCGCCAGCGCTTCGCCCGTTTGCTGGTCATCGTCATCAAGGGCGGTTTCGGGGGCCATCGCCAAGTGATTCTGCCGTCTTTCTTATAGATAAGCAACATGCGATAAGTGCAATTATCCCATGTGAGGGTGTAGGGCGTCCAGGCACTTGTGTAGTGTTAGGCATTTCACTACACATTTGGCATGGAGCCGCTGACCGCATTTGCCTTTGATGACGACGCTTCGGCTGAGGAGGCGGCGCTCGCTGAGGCGACTTGCGCCCTGGCGCTGGGGCGGCTCGACGGGCTCGTCGCAGGCCTTTCCGGCGACGAAAAGACGTTGTTTTGCATGCACTTGCTGCGCCGGGCGCTGATTGCCGCGCTGCTGCAATCGGGATTCACCGACGCCGAAATGCGCTTCGAGCACTGGTTCGCGGGGCTCAGCCGCGCCCCGCAGGAGACCCCCCTCACCCCCTGCCCCGCGCATGCCATCGTCCGCGCGCTGCTTGCTGAACTCGGCCATCACACCTGGGAACCGCTCAGCGAGGCAAGCCAGACGATATCTCCCGCTGCCCGGTTCACGTCCGATGGCAGAGATAACGACGCTGCAGGGCTTCCCGCTGAGGCGCTTGAGGCCGGACACGCGTTGATCGGCGAATGTCCCCTCCCGTCCGACGCATGCCTGCCGTTCGCGGCGCTCGAACAGCTCAATCGGCGCCTTCGGCAATCCGCGCTGTTCGCGCCCGTTGAGCGTGGTGCTGCCGTGCTGCCGCTGCTGGACCGTGACGTCGCGATCGAGCGTGCGGGTATCCGCACTCCGCTCTGGGCATTGGATGCGCTTCTGGGCCGTCTGTTGGCGTCCTGTTGCACCTGGCGGGTCCCCCTCCCCTGCCCCGGTGCGGTGACCGCGGAAGCGCTTGGGCCGCAGCTTGGCTCCTGCTCGCGGCGGATCGCGATGGCCGAGAGGCTGGCAGCAAGTGTTCAGGGGCTGATTGAGGTTGCCGAGACTGCCCGCAGGCAGGCGATGCGCATGCACGACAGTCTTGGCCATCTGCGTTCGTCGGCGCGCGCTCCGCAGGTATGGATGTTGCTTGCGGGATTTGCTCCGCTGGGGCTCGAGCAGATGGGTGTGGCATTCGGGATTACGCGGCGAGGTACCTATGCCGTTCGCGATGCGCTGGTCGATGCGGGGATGGCCCGGGTCGAGACGGTCAAGGGTAAGGTCTTGCTGGAAGCCACTGGTGAACATGAGAAAGCTAGCCAGATGAGCAGCGAGCGGTCGGGCGCCCTGCCCTCCCCTCTGCTTGCCGAGTTCGATGCGGCAATGGATGAGATCGACCGTTTGCTCGATCGCACGCGGTAGGCAGTTTGCGTGGTTTGTTAGTATGTCCTGGCCGCTCCCGCCTTTCCACTGATCAAATCAATGAAATTGAACTTCTCTGATGGGTTAGAGGGGTTAAATCTTACTGTTAGAAAGTTAGATGGCGCGGAATTGGCGCGTTTGCCCCAGAAATCCGCGAGTCGGTCGCATCGAACCGTTCCTGTTGTATCGACAATCCGTTCCCGTTGTGTCGGGAGTGCTGTTCCCGATGTGTCGGTGGTTGGTTCCCGGAGTGTCGTTGATAGACTGCTTTGTGTTCCTGAAGTGTCGAAAGGCTACGCAATGCCGCAGGCTTGCACGATTTTTTGAATCAGTTTTGCCGGAGGTCGTCACAAAGTGATTCAATTGGGTGCGTGGGAGCTGAATGGTCTACTCCGGGTTTAGCGCCAGGTTCTCTCGACACGACACTTCGGGAACGCAGACTGGCGATGACCTGAAATTTGACCGGTTTGCTGGGGCAATCGACACTGCTGCGTTGGCTCCGCTCGGCGGCCCGAGTGCCTCAGCCGCGCAATTCGTGCCGGTGCTTTTCGTGATGTCGCTTCACCCAACCTATGAAGGCTTTTTGCCAATTGACCGGGCTTCGCTCGGCTGAAGCGTTCACCCAGGCTTCGAACTCGGCATGCAGATTATAGAGGTCCCAGCCCGGGCATTCGCGGCGGAGGAGCTCAATCGTATCATCCGTCATGAAGCCGCGTGTGGCGGCGTCGGAGAGCCCGGCGACGGTGCTTTTGATCAACGAGCGAGCGTCGACCAGAACCTCTACCTCATCTCTTGGAGGCTTCACCGGCTCGGGAGGTTTCCTTGAGGAAACTTTCTCGGCCTGTTCGGTTGTCGCGCCCTCCCCTGCCATTGCATTGCCTGCGAGCTGTTCGAACGCGGATCGACCCTCGGCGATGTCTTCGGCAGATACCGTCAACCCTTCACCTTTCGCGTCGTTACGGAGCATCCGGAGGAGTGGTTCTCCTCTTGCGGACTGTTCGACGACCAATTCGTAGCCTGGCAAGGCGTTCTTCTCGGCAAGCTTCAGCAGCTCAAACTTGAACCGACGGTAGGCCCCTTCCGCGCCGCTCTTTTCGAACAGTACCGGCATGGAGATGGCAAAGCCTCCCTCCCCTGCCCCGCCGGCATGTTTGCGCGCTACCTTGTAAAGCCAGCGCTCACGCCCGCCACTGATGCTGAAATAGGCACGGTCGATGGCAAGCACGCCGCCCTTCATGAGCACTCCTTCATAGAACCAGTTCGAGAGCTCAAGCGTCATGCCTTTGGAACGTTCGGTGCGTTCGTCGACTAGCTGCGTCCAGCCATCGAGCCAGCTGAACGTTGCCTCGCGACGATTCTCAGCGCGGATGTTGGTCTTGATCGTTGTGGATACGAGCCTGTCGAGAGCCTGGCCAAGCAGCTCATATGCTCGCCCAGTCGTTGGCCGCCCGATAGCCCGGAGCAAATCATAAGGCATGATATGGAGCTTACGAGGTATATCGTTCTGCCCTCGCCTTGCCATGTCGGCCAGCATGCTTGCGCAATAGATCAGGATGTCCGCATCCCAGATCGTGGCCATGCCATAATCAGGATTGGCGCTGACATGGACCCACAGCTTCCCATCCGGGCTGTTATAGTCAATTGGCTTGATGCGCTTCGACTTTGCCAGGCTGAAGAACGGACGCTCCATCATCTCCCGCTGATCGCGGAAGTTGAGATCGGCGATATACGGCAGAAACAAATCGAACTGCTCGCCCACGGCTTGCTTGCGGGCGCGACTCACGAGACGTTTCCTCGAGGAAACTTCCGGGCACTTGCGCCGACCAAAGCAGACGCGCCGTCCACTATTTCACCGAAATCCCGTTCTCTCGAAGGCTTTCCAGAACCTTCAGAACTGCCTCGGCGACAGCATCGTCGCTTGCACCGCTTGCCATCGGCAGGTGCAGGGTGATCCCCTGCCGGTTGACCGCCTTCACGGCCACCACAGGCCTACCGTGCGGTCCGGCAATCTCCATACGCAAATCGACCGGTGCTGGAGCCTTCACGGCATTTGCAGCCATGAGCCGACGCAAGGTTGCTGCGCCGGGGAGGGGAGGGGTGCCAATGTCTACTGCCGCCTGGTTCTCGCTAGCGATTGCCTTGGCCTCCTTTCGAATGGCGGTCGCGCGCGCACTGTCGTCAAGAGCGGCGGCCAGCTTGTAAGCAGGATTGAGCGTCAGCTCGTGCAGGTTGGCAAATGCAACAAGCACATCGTCAGAGATCGTGGCTGCCTTCAACATCTTCGAAAGCCAGCCCTTTGAGAGCTTGAGCCGCTCAGCCATGCGGACGGCCTTGCCGCCATAGTGCAATTCGAGTGCTGCAGCGTAGTTCCGCGCCCTCTCGATGTCCGAGATGTCCTTGCGGGCCCTGTTCTCGATATCGGCGAGGCGGAAAGCTGCCTCATCGTCGAGTTCGGCAACCTGCGCGAGCAACCTCATGTCCGGGTACGAATGTGCCCGAAGCCAGGAGATGGCGAAGTGGCGCCGGGTTCCTGCGATCAGCTCATAGTCGTGGGCCGGATCGTCCTTGATGTGGCGAACAACGGCGGGAACCTTCTGCCCACCTTCTGCAACGATCGAATCGATGAGATCGCGGCAATTCTCCTCAGTGAGCTTTGCTTGAATTCGCGCATTTCCAACCCAGACCCGCACACGCGCCGGATCCAAAAGCAGTTGTGTGACTTGCCGGACTTCGCCGGCTGCAACCCGCGACAGCGCATTCTCACGTCCGAGGAGCGAAAGGCCTGCACGCGCACTGGCGCGCGTCGGCTCACCGCGAGAGGGAAGGGGGATCGCTGCATCCTGCGTGTCGCTCTTTGGCGCTTCCGCTTCCACCTCGTCCTCAGCCAGAAGACTGGCGAGGTAGTCGCTTTGCTTTTTCGCCATCAGATCGCTCCTTCGCCGAGTGCCACTGCAACGAACAAATCATGAACATTGCAGCATGGAACAGATATCGGCTTATGCATTGATCACCTCCTGCTCGCTGGCAGGTGAGGCAACACCCCAGCCTTTACGCACGAGAACTTCGACCTGGGCGAGGGCTTCATCGAGATTGCCTTTGCAGCGCTTGTGCGTTCGTGCCGTGCCGATTGGGCGCTCCAGTTCGTAAACCGTCATCATGCGCAATGCGGCATGGCTGATTTCCGCGCTTTCGAGTATTGGAACGGGGAGCAGGGCAGGGCCGAAGGTCTGCTCCATGATCTGCCTTACCATCGCGTGGCTCGGATCGTTGCTGTCGAACTTCGAGCACAGGAGCCGGACGAAATCGTAATCGACGACGATTCCCGCTTCCGCCAGTTGCCCGGTCACCTGATCCATCATCGAAAGGAACTGCACGGTAGAGCAGAAATCTGGCGTCGTGGCTGCCAGCGGCACGATCAGTGAATTGGCCGCCTGCATTACCGCGAGCGAAATGGTCCCAAGTGCCGGAGGCGGGTCGAGGATCACGACATCGTAATCCCTAGCGAGGTCCTGCAAGCCCTGTTTCAACTTGCGGAAGCGAGAGGCTAGCACACTGCCACCATCGGCACCCGATGCGGCCAGTTCATACTCGACGTCGAAGAGTTCGAGATTGGACGGGATCAGATCAACGTTGGGCCAGGGCGTCTTCTGCACGGCATAGAGAAGGTCGGTCTGGGTAGGATCGATTGAGAGGTATGGATAGAGCGTCTGCTCTCGCGTGATATTGAAATGCGGATTGAAGCCGAACAACGTCGTTGTCGTCGCCTGGCTGTCACAATCAACCACGAGGACGCGATATCCCTGGACCGCGAAATAATGCGCAAGGTGGGTCGTTACCGTGGATTTGCCGACACCGCCCTTGAAATTCTGGACAGCAATAATCGCCGGGTTATCGAGCGGAGCGCGCGCCGGAGATGCGCCAAGGACTTCGCGCATGTTGAGCAGATCATTGATCCCGTATCCGGGGCGTCGCCCATTCTCTGTTGGCGGGGGAGGAGGCAGTCGCCCATCGTCTTCGGCCATGCGGATACGATTCGTTGAACAGCCAAGCAGGCTCGCGGCTTCTGCGATCCCGAATCGAACGGTAAGCTCCTTGCGCGATTCGGGCAGGAATGCTTGGCGTCGCAGTCTTTCGATCATGCGTTCGCCAGTTTGCGCCATTTCTGCTATGCGCTCGACTTCTGAATGCATTTTGGTCCCAGCAAATAGACTTGAACGTTTTCTTTCTCCTATAGCCATAATCTCATTCAGTCCAGCCGGGATTCGATCCTGAAGCGGGGTGAGGGGAGGGGGATCGTGCTTCGATTGCATGACCCTCGTTTGCAACAGACCCACATCCGAGCTGAAAGCGCTGGTTAGCCGACTTGGCGGCACTTGGTCCGGGAACACCGCCATGTGTCTTTGTCCGGCCCATGCCGACCGAACGCCTTCGCTGTCGATTCGGCAGGGTGATCGCGCAATTCTCGTCACTTGCCATGCAGGTTGCGACCGCTCGGACGTGTTGCGGGCCATTGGCCGAATCACACGCATACCGCATTTTAATCCGGCCAAAATCGAGCGAGCTCCTGCAAGGTCGGGAAACGCCTTCCTCAAAATCTGGCGCGAGGGTCGTCCCATCGAGGGCTCGCTGGCCGAATGCTATGTCCGCCAAGTTCGTGGCATCGGCGGCGTACTCCAGGACCTGCGTTTCCATCCACGGTGTCCGAGAGGGCAGGAGGCCTTGGCTCGATTCGAACCGGCGTTGCTGGTCGGGATGCGCCGCGACGGTGACCTTGCTGCGATCCAGCGGATATTCCTCGATCCAAGAACTCGCAGCAGTACTGCCAAACTCTGCCTTGGCCGAGCCATCGGATCCGCATGGACCAACGGCATACATGGAAATGTTCTCGGGCTATGCGAGGGCTTCGAGACCGCGGCGGCCTTCACCGCTCTTGTCGGCATCAAGGCCTGGGCAAGCATGGGCGCTAAGCGGTTTCATCAACTCACCATTCCGCGACAAGTCGAACACCTGATCCTGCTCGCCGACAACGATGCGGAAGGGCATCGCGCAGCGATCCGCGCCCTTGTGGCCTATTCTCGCCCCGGTCTTGCCATCGAGACCCGCTGGCCTCCGCACGCCGCGAACGACTGGGCCGATCTGCTGAAGCGGTGAGGGGAGGGGGGCGGAAGGAATGGGCCAGTCCGGCCCATTGCCTTGAGGGGACCCGCTCCATGACCATCACGATCTCGCGCGCCGATGCCATCCTTTCCGCCGCCCGCACGCTTGCCGCCAAACTGTTGTTGGCCATTCCCATCGACCGCGCTGCGCTCAGCGAAGCGATGAGCGAGGCCAGCGGTGGCTCCGATGCAGACGGATTCTGGCAGCAACGCGACAGTTTCGAGGCGCTTGAAGCGGCTGTGGTGCTCGCCGTGCCGGAGCTGATCCGCGGCTGTGACGCTCTCGCTGCCATCCGCGCGCTCGAAGCCCTGTCACGCGAGCTTCCGACCCATACTGTGCGCAGCGAGTGCCAGATCGCCTTCCAGCAGTTCTCAACCCCGCCCGCATTGGCCATGCTCGCGGTTCACCTTGCGCAGCTTTCACCGGACGATGTCCTGCTCGAACCGAGCGCGGGAACCGGTATCCTGGCGATGCTGGCACAGCCCCATGTCGACCGGCTTCTGCTCAATGAACTGGAACCGACCCGAGCCGAGCTGCTCGAAGGCCTGTTCCCTGGTGTTCCGGTCACCTGCCACGATGGCGCGAAGCTGACCGCGCTGCTCGCCGGGGCGCAACGACCGAGCGTCATTCTCATGAACCCGCCGTTTTCGGTTTCGCAATCGCGAGGCGAAGATCCCAATACGGCGGCCCGGCATTTGCGTTCCGCGCTCGACTTCCTGCGCCTTGGCGGCCGGATCGTCTCCGTCATGCCCGACTGGTTCGCCCCAACCGCGCGAGGCGGCGAGGCGTTCCGCCATACGCTGCAAGGCGCGCGCGTCGCTCTTTCGCTCCGGCTCGACAAGGGCGGCTATGCCAAACACGGCACCGGTATCGCCGTGCGTATGCTGGTGATCGACAAGGTGGCGGGCGATGGCACGGTCTCGTCGATCAACCGCCCCTCGTCGGGCGAGCTGCTCGCGGCTATCTCCTCAGTACCCCCGCGCATGCCACCGCGCGAAGCGCAGCAGTCCGCCGTTCCCCGTGCGACCAAACTCGGGTTCTTCCGTTCGGTGAAGACTGGACCGGTGCGCCCTGTCGTCATCCGCGCTGCCCAGACCAGTGAGGTGAGACCAGTTGCCTACGAGGTGCTCGATGAGCCCGCGCCCATGGGTGAGCAGCGCGGGGTCTACGCCGATTACCGGCCCTCTCGCATGGTGCTCCCCGAAGCCGGCGAACACCCGACCCACCTCGTCGAATCCGCCGCCATGGCCTCGATAGCCGCGCCAAAACCCCAATATGTGCCGCACCTGCCCGAACGTACGGTCACCGCGGGCCTGCTTTCGGCCGCCCAGCTCGAGACCGTCATCTATGCAGGCGAGGCCTGGTCGCGCGATCTGCAGGGTCGGTTCAGCCATCCCGCCGGGGAAGTGGCGTTGAAGGAAGACCCCGACGGACAGCTCTATCGCACCGGTTTCTTCCTTGGTGATGGCACCGGAGCGGGGAAGGGCAGGCAAGCGGCAGCCTGCATTCTCGATCAGTGGCTCAAGGGCAATCGCCGCCATATCTGGATTTCGAAGAATGCACCATTGCTCGAGGACGCGCAGCGCGACTGGTCGGCGATCGGCGGGCTGCCTGCCAACATCCTCGACATCTCGCGCTGGAAGATCGGCAAAGAAATCACCGCGCCCGAAGGTATCCTGTTCGTGCCCTATGGCACGCTGCGCTCATCGCGCGTGGAGGACACCCGGCTTGACCAGATCGTGCGTTGGGCAGGCGCTGACTTCGAAGGTGTGGTCGTCTTCGACGAAGCCCATGAAATGGGCGGCGTTGCCGGTGGGGAAGGGGCGCTTGGCCAGAAGGAGGGCTCGCTCCAGGGGATCGCCGGAGTGCTGCTGCAAAACACCCTGCCGCGCGCCCGCGTGCTCTACGCTTCAGCGACCGGGGCTTCGGACGTCAACAACCTTGCCTACGCGGTTCGGCTCGGTCTGTGGGGGCCGGGGACGGCCTTTGCCACACGCGAGCAGTTCATCTGCGAAATTCGCGACGGTGGCATTGCCGCGATGGAACTGGTGGCGCGCGATCTCAAGGCATCGGGACTATACCTTGCCCGGGCACTGAGCTTTGCCGGTGTCGAGTACGATATCCTGCGCCACGAGCTCACCCCTGAGCAGATCGCCATCTACGATACCTATTCGCAAGCCTGGACGATCATCCACCAGAACCTCGAAGCTGCGCTCGAACTCACCGGGATCGTCGATGGCTTTGAAGATCGCACCTTGAACAGCGGTGCCAAGGCTGCGGCGCGCAGCCGGTTCGAAGGCACCAAGCAACGCTTCTTCAGCCAGGTCCTGCTGTCGATGAAGCTGCCTTCGATCTATCCTGCGATCGACGAGCATCTGGCACAGGATGAAAGCGTGGTCGTGCAGTTGGTCAGCACGGCGGAATCGATCCTCAACCGGCGGCTGAACGAGCTCGAACCGGAGGAGCGCGAGACGCTCGACATTACAACCGACTGCAAAGAATACGTCGTTGATTACCTCGGTCGCGCCTTTCCGACCCGGCAGATGGAAGAGTACGTCGACGAGCTCGGCGATGTCCGCTCGCGCCCGATGTATGACGAGGCTGGCAACCCCGTTATCAACCCCGATGCTGAGGCCAAACGCGACGAGCTGCTCGAATATATCTGCGCCATGCCGCCGATCCCGACCGCGCTCGATGCCCTGCTCGAACACTACGGCGTCACTGCGGTTGCCGAGGTGACGGGGCGCACCAAGCGCCTCGCTCGCGACGGCTCCGGTCAACAGCGGCTCGAAAGCCGTTCGCCGCGCACCAACCTTGCCGAGACCAGCGCATTCATGACCGGAGCCAAGCGCATCCTCGTGTTTTCCGACGCCGGCGGCACTGGGCGCAGCTATCACGCCAGTCTCGACGTCAAGAACCAGCAGCGCCGTGTCCACTTGCTGCTTGAACCGGGGTGGCGCGCCGACAGGGCAATCCAGGGCCTCGGGCGCACGCATCGAACCCATCAGGCCTGTCCGCCGTTGTTCCGCCCGGTTACCACCGACTGCAAGGGCGAGGCGCGCTTCACCAGCACGATCGCCCGGCGGCTCGACGCACTTGGCGCGCTGACGCGCGGTCAGCGTCAGACCGGGGGACAGGGGATGTTCGATGCATCCGACAACCTTGAAAGCAACTACGCCAAGCATGCCTTGCACGACTGGTATGGCCTGCTCGCCACCGGAAAGCTCAAGAGCACCAGCCTGCAGGAGTTCGAGACGATCAGCGGTCTCGAACTGACCGACCGTGACGGGGTGCTCAGCGAAAACCTGCCGCCGATCCAGCGCTGGCTCAACCGCATCCTGGCGATGAAGATCGCCGTACAGAATGCGATCTTCGACGAGTTCCTCACGCTTGTCGAAACCCGCGCCGCCGCCGCCCGCGAGGCGGGCACCTTCGACATCGGGGTCGAGACTATCGCGGTGGAGACCTGCGAAGTCCTGTCCGACACGGTGATCCGTACCGATCCGGTGACCGGCGCGACTTCGCACCTGCTTGAACTCTCGCTCACCCAGCGCCGCAAGCTCACCTCGCTCGAACGCGTCATGGCGATCGCGGCGCACCACGACAAACCGCGGTTCCTGCACAACGCGCGTTCGGACAAGGTTGCGCTGTGCAGTCCCGCGCCCTCGCACATGGACGACGAAGGCAATTACATCCGCCGGTTCGAACTTGTGCGCCCCTTGCGCAGCGAATATATTCTCGCCGAGCGGCTCGCCGAATCCGCATGGGAAGATATTGAAGGGGCTGACTTCGAAGCGCGCTGGCAGGCAGAGTACGCCGCCGCCGAGAATCAGCTGGTCACCGAAACGGTCTATCTCGCAACGGGCCTGCTGCTGCCGATCTGGGGCGCGCTGCCCAAGGAAGACCTCACGGTCAACCGCATCGTCGACCAGACCGGCGCCTCCTGGCTCGGCCGCCACGTCCACGACCTGTTCGTTGATGCGACGCTCGAGCGGCTTGGAGTTTCTCGCAAGGCCCAGGTCGATCCCGGCAAGATCGTTCAGGCTATCCTTGGTGGTGGCAGCTGGAAAGCGCCGCATCCGAAGAATTTCACGATTCGCACCTCACGCGTAAACGGCGCGCGGCGGATCGAGATCGCCGATGTCGAACCCGGCCGGATCGCCGGGCTCAAGGCCATCGGCTGCTTCACCGAGATCATCGCCTACAAGACGCGCGTGTTCGTGCCGTTAGAGAAGGCGGAGGCGGTGCTGGCGGCGGTTGTTGGCCGATTGGGCGGGGAACCTCCTTGCTGAAATGGCCACGACCAAAGCAAAGCCCTGCGTCCTTGCCCCTTGCAAATTTCGCGCAATGCATATATCTATCCCCTAGCTAGGGAGTAATTAAATGACTGGCCAGTTTTCTTCCCGCGAAGTGGCGGCTCTTGCCGATGTATCCGTGCGGTCTGTTGACAAGGCGATCGAAGAGCGGGTCCTTGCCGGGATTCGCGCCAAGGCACGCGGGCGGCGGCGTATGCTGCCGCTCCACGCGGTGCCCTACGCGGCGATTGTCACGCGCCTTCCGGTCACGCTTTCGCTTGCCACCAAGCGCGATCTTGTTCGCAGGCTCTCCGAACGTCCGGTGGCGAGCATGACGAGCGAGCCGCTCGAAATCGCGCCCGCAGTCGTCGTCGATATTCCCGCGCTCGTCGGTTCCGATCTCGCCGAACGTGCCGAGCGCTACAGCAAGGCGCGCGAAGACCACATTGTCACCGACCCAGAAATCATGGGCGGCACTCCGGTGCTGCGCGGCACGCGCATGACAGTCTATTCGGTTCTTGGCAGGCTCGAAGGTGGTGATAGCGTCGAGGATATTCTCGATGACAATCCACACCTGAGCCGCGAGGCAATTGAGACTGCCGCGCTCTATGCCCGGACCCATCCGCTGGTGGGGCGGCCCGGCGGGCGGCCCTGGGCGAAAGCGGCTTGAACCTTTTTATCGACGAGTGCCTGTCTCCACTGCTCGCCCGCGTTCTCAACGAAACGGGCGAGCATAGTGCAATGCATCCAAGAGACATGGGCCGCCTCGGCGAGCCTGATCACGTTGTCCTTTCCCGCTGCCTTGCCGAAGATCGGGTCATCGTCACCGAGAACGCCATCGATTTCCGCAAGCTGGTGTCACGCGAGGAGATACACCCCGGTCTTATCATCCTGCCTAGCGTTCGCCGAGATGAGGCCCTTCGCCTTTTGCAGGAAGCCCTTGGATACCTCACAAAATGCGGGGTCCCTGCAGATGTGATGGTCAATCATGTCCTTGAGGTCTTCCCGGACGGGACCTTCCGGCTTTTCGAACTTCCCTGACGATGTGACGACTACGCTATCGGGGGCTATCCACCGCACAACCTGAAAATCACCTGCACCGCCCGCGTTGCTTCCACCCGGGCGTCCATTTCGTTCCTGAAGTGTCGAAAGGGGAGGGGGGCTGGAGGGGTTGAGCCGTTCGGCTCGATCCATTCCGGCCATGAGGAGCCCTCCCGTGAACGATATCCAGATGATCCCGCTCGGCAAGCTGCGCTTGTCCGAAGCCAATGTCCGCAAGAACGATAGCAACCTCTTCATCGAGGAGCTTGCCGCCAATATCGAGGCCAAGGGCCTCCTGCAGAACCTGATCGTGGTGCCCGCCAAAAGACGCGGGTTCTTCGATGTGACCGCCGGTGGTCGGCGTCTGCGCGCGCTCAATGCGCTGCTTGAGGCGGGCAAGGTGACCAAGACCCACGAGGTGCCGTGCAAGGTCATCGACACCGACAGCGCCGAGCAGTCCGAACTTTCGCTGATTGAGAACGTCATCCGCCTCGACATGACGCCGACCGACGAGATCCGCGCCTACAAGCACTTCGTCAACGAGGGCAGCGACCTCGACGCGATCGCCAAGCGTTTCGGCCGCACCCGCAGGTTCATCGAAGGCCGTCTGCGCCTGGCCGATCTCGCCGATCCGATCTTCACGGCGCTCGAAGAAGGCCAGATCACGCTTGATGTCGCCAAGGCCTACGCGACCACGCCCAATCACGAGCGTCAGATGATGGTGTGGAACGAACTGGCCGATTCCTGGCAGGGCAACCAGCCCGATTCGATCAGGCGCATGATCACCCACAGCGCGGTGCGCTCGTCCTCGCCGATGGCAAGGCTGGCCGGCGAAGCCGAATACCTCGCTGCCGGTGGCCGGATCGAACGCGACCTCTTCACCGAGGATTCGAACGAGACCTGGATCGATGCCGAGATTGCCCAACGCATCGCCGGCGAGAAACTCCAGGCCTTTGCCACTGAGGTCGCCGAGACCTCGGGCTATGCCTGGGTGCGGCCAGTACTTGAAAGCCGGGTCCCTTACGCGGCGACCGAGGATCTGCATCAGGTTCATCTCGACCCCGCACCGCTCACCGACGAGGAACAGGCCGAAGCCGACCGCCTGCTAGAGACGATCTCAGCGCTCGAAGCCGAGAGCGAGGGCCTCGATGAAGACGACGAGGCCGCAGTTGCCGAGTTCCAGGCGCGCTGGGAAGCGGCGACCGAAGCATACGATGCTCTCCACGACAAACCCCCGGTGATCCCCGAGGAGATAAAGGCCAATCTCGGCTGCTTCGTCATCGTGCGCGAGAACGGCGAGCCCGCGATTGCCCATGGCCTCTACAGCGACAAGCCGCTCGAGAAGCGCAAGGCGCGTGGCAGCGATGCCACTGGAGAAGGTGGTTCGCTGGGAGAAGGAAGCGATGCCGGATCGGCGCCCAAGCCGCTGTCGCAGAAACTGGTCGAGGAACTGGCCGTGCAGCGCCGCGACATCCTCTCGGTCAATCTCGCAGCCAACCCGGCGATCGCGCTCGACTACATGATCTTCGCGATTGCCGATGCCGGGCTGACCTACGGCGCGCAGGCGCTCGGCACCACAATCCGCGCGCCTTCACCCTCGCTCTACCTCGCCAGCTATCCGGAGTCCCCTGCGCACACGCTGATGGCTGACATGCGCGAGACGCTCGATACCGCCTGGACCGAACACGAGCGTACCGTTGAAAGGTTCACCGCATTCAGCGCGCTCGATGACGAAGCCAAGGCCGCATGGCTGGCCTGGTGCGTTGCCCGCACGCTCGAAGCGAGCATGGGCGTGGCGCGCAAACCCGGTCAGTCCGGCCCCGAACCGATCGAACTCCATGATCACCTGGCATCGCTGATGGAGATCAGCGTCGCCAATCACTGGCGGCCCACCTCGGCCAACTACTTTGACCGGGTGAGCAAGCAGACACTGCTCGCGCACGTCACCGAAGTGGGCGGGCCGACCATGGCGGCAAGCTTCATGGGCGCGAAGAAGGGCGACCTATCGGCATCCTGCGAGAAGCTGTTCGCCGGTGAGACCATCGTCGCGCCCGAGGTCAAGCAGGCGGCGCTGGCCTGGGTGCCCGAAGCGATGCGCTTCCGGGTGCTCGGAGAATCCGAGGAAGGGGAGGCGGAGCCCGAAGATGGCGAAGCCAAACCGCAGGACGATGTGTCCGATCCCACTGAGCCGGAAGCGGCACCAGACGCCGCTTCGGAAGACCACGGCGAACCCGACGCAGCCGCGCCGCGCGAGACCGTCGACGCCTGATCCCATCCCTTCACGCAACGCCGCCGCAGGCCTTTCGGGGCCTGCGGCGTCATGCCTGTCGCGCCAACAACAGGACTTCTTCCCATGACCATTCAGACAAAGCTGCGGGCACGCGTTTCGCCGCAAGTGATTTCCAAGGTTACTCGCATATTCAACGGAACCCTCGACGACATCTTCAACGAGCTGTTCCAGAATGCCCGCCGCGCCGGTGCCACTTTTGTTGCCGTCACCACCGAGCATATCGGCGACGCCTGCATTATCACCGTCACCGATGACGGGGCCGGCATCGCCAATCCTGCCGATCTCGTCTCACTCGGCCAGTCAGACTGGTCGGATGAATGCCAGACCCGTGAGGATCCGGCCGGCATGGGCTTCTTCAGCCTGGCAGGGCTGGACACGGTGGTCAGTTCTACCAGCGCAGCGGGCGCCTTCTCGCTGGCCATATCAGGCGACGCCTGGACCGGCGAGGCAGACATAGATGTCCTGCCCTGGGATGGCCCGCCCGGAACGCAGATCGCGTTCCACTTCGCAGCGTTCCCCGATGGCAAGCTCGAACGCGCAGTGGCCGCAGCTGCACGATTCTATCCGCTGCCTGTCAGCTACAACGGCGAGGGCCTGCCAAGCGCGGACTTCCTTGAAGGCGCGCATTCGGTCATCGAGCGCGACGGTGTGCGGATCGGTGTGTTCCGGCAACGCCATGTAGGCCAAATGCCGACGGTCAATTTCCACGGTGTGACGCTGATCCACGCACTGCCACAGATTAAGGAGGTCCATCACGCGCAGTGGAGCGCCCGGGTCGATATTCTCGATGCACCCGACCTCGTGCTGGTGCTGCCCGCGCGCAAGGAAATCTACCGCAACGCCGCGCTCGAACGCCTTGTGACCCAGTGCCGCGAGGCGATCTTCGCAACCATCCGCGCCGAGCCCTTCCATCGTCTCAGTTTCGAGGACTGGCTGGAAGCCAAGGTCAACGACGAAGACTATCCCGAAGCCTCCCGCGAGTTGCCGCCGCTGCACACGGTCCATGCGCGTGACACCTATCGCGATATTCCGAAGTTCGAGCCGCTCGCGGCCAATGCAGCGATCTACGACGAAGCGGACTCCTACGATTCGGTCACCATTGAACGCGCGCTCGCCTTCTCGCGCGGCGGTGTCGACGGCGAGCCGCATTGTCTGGCGGGCGCCCAGCCGCTGACCTTCTACACGCCCCTGCGCCAGTTCGCCGGCTATCCCTGGTACGATGCGCTTTCGTGCTACATCCGCACCGGGGAGTCCTTCAGCCAGGACGATGGCTTCCAGACCCGCTCGGACGATGACGGGCTGACCTTCCGTCCCGACAGGATCACGCTCGAGCTTGCCGATCAGCATGGCCGCCGTCTTGCGGTGCCGAGCGACTTTGCCATCCTCGAAAACGACGATGCCTGGAGCGATCCCGACTATGCGCGGATCGCGCTCGCCCGCACATCTTCGCTCGATCCGGGCGATCTCACAGAGTTCATCATCGACGCGGCATTCAGCCCTTCGGACGATGCCGACGCGGACAGCTACGACACCCAGGAAACCCGCTTCCGCCACGATGCTGCCGTCCGCGCGCATGCCATCCTCGAAGGCGAAGATGCGGCAATCCTCGCCGGAATCCGCATGGCCTTTGCCGACCGCGTGGCCTGGCGGATACCCAAAGGGCGCACGCTGCAGCTTACATGGTCAGGCGAAGGGACCGACCTCAAACTGCTTGCCACTGCCGGGGAGGCACGGCCATGACCCGCAAACCCCGGCCCGATGTCGCGCAGGTCATCACCGACCTAATCCTCGAGAAGATCGCCTCGGGCACCGCGCCTTGGCTCAAGCCCTGGTCGGCGACCAGTACCCGCCCACTGCGCCACAACGGGGTTCCCTACACGGGGATCAACACGTTTTTCCTATGGGCGGTGGCCGAGGCTTGCGGTTACGCCAGTCCCTACTGGATGACATATAGACAAGCCGCCGAACTTGGCGGGCAGGTTCGGAAGGGCGAGAGCGGTTCCTACAGCGTCTTCTACAGCACCGCTCAAAAGACGGACACCGACCGGCAGACCGGCGAGACCACCGAAAAGACCATCAGGTTCATGAAGTGGAACCACGTGTTCAATGCGAGCCAGATCGATAGTTTGCCCGCGCATTACTACCCGGAGCCACCGGACCCCAAAGCCATCGGCGAACTGTCTGCCGGCGTGCGTGACTTCCTCGATGCAATTCCGATCCGGGTCGTCCATGGAGGCGGCAGCGCGCATTACACGCCTGCGACCGACACGGTGACGCTGCCGCAGCCACAGGCGTTCCATTCGATCGAGGCGTATTTCTCGACCCGATGCCATGAGCTATCTCACGCCTCAGGCCACGCCAAGCGGCTCAATCGCCAGTTCGGCAAGCGCTTCGGCGATCAGGCGTATGCTTTCGAGGAAGTTGTGGCGAGCCTGGCGCAGGCGATCCTTTGCGCCGAATACGGCCTGCCGAACGAGCTGCACGACAGCCACGCTTCATACATCGATCACTGGGTCAGGATCATGCGCGGCGACAAGACCGCGATCCTCCACGCCGCGGCCAAGGCCGAGCAGGCGGTCCAGTGGCTGCGCCAGTTCGATCCCGCGCTTGCCGAACCCGAGCGCAAGGCGGCCTGAGCGCAGCGAGCACATCGCTCCTCTCACCAGCTTCGCTCGCACGGCGAGCGGGAAGGAGAGGGGGTGGGCAACCCATGCGCCTTTCCGGCGCAAGGGAGCCATGCGATGAACTACGATCTCGATTTCCGCTACCGCCGGGCGCTCCAGCCCGATGGGCTGGCAACGATACCGACCGCGACCCAGGCAGTGATCGATGCAATGCAGGACGCGCGCAATGCCGGGATTGACCCGGCGCGTGATCCGGCGACCATTCTGCTTGCCCGCCATGTCGGACGCATTGCGCTTGGGCACGCGCCCGATGCGACCTTCGCCGAAGATGCGCCGCTGCGCCGCCAGTGCATCGAGCGGATCGACGAGCTGAAGTCGAAGCCCGCGCTGGTGGCGCTCGCCCGGCGGGGCGTGGGCTACGACCCGGAAGCCAAACGCGTGTTCCAGCGCGAAGCCCGTTCGGCGCTCAGGATTGCCGCACGGCAGCTGGGGCTTGGTCCCGACGATTATGATCTGCGCGCCAATCCGGGCGGCATCGCCGTCTCGGGCGAGATCACGCTTCATGCCGACACAATCTATGTCCAGGTCGCGCTCTACTGCATGGGCGCAGGCCGCGAGGTGATGTTCCGCCGCTGCAAGGGACGGCAGGACTATATCGGCGAGCGCAACCACTACTGTGACATCGCGGTGCTCGCCGATCCGGTCCGCTTCCGCGCGACTGTGGTTCGCGAGACCCGCCTCGAACTCGAACCCCGTCAAACCGAACTCGTATAGGAGGCCCCGATGGGTTGGCTCTCGATGACCGCATCGGGCATGGCGCCCCATGCCACGCCCAAGGCATATCTCGATGCCCAGTTCACATTCCCACCCGACCCGGACAAAGGCCGGACCACGGGTCTGCGGGTGCTCAAGTCCTCGGTCCGTTCGGGCGCATGGTATGCTGCCTGCCAGAGCTATGAGGCCGATGGCACCTCACTCGTCTTCGCGGCGATCTGCCTCATCCGCTGGAACCCGAAGGCGCGTGACGGTTACGTCTTCGCCTACAAGGACAGTGCGCCGTTGCGGCGCTGAAATGGAGTATCAGTGATGATGAGGTAAGTTGAGAATGCCTCTGCTCGCCGGACTAACCTCGGGCCTCACAAGGTCTGAAATCCCGAAAGGGACGGGGAACAATAGCATGTTCGGAAAAGGCCAGATGCGTCTTAGTCGCAAATGGAGGCGATGACGGTCAGGGCAAGGTGCGTATGGTGAAGGCTACACTGCTTAAATCCCAGTCTGCAGCAATCTATATAGCGATACTGGCGAAAGCGACTGTCACGCCAGGTCCGGATGATGACAGCGGTCTCATGTCTTGGCCGCCTGTTTCTCAGCCCATCCGGTGCGCCTCTCGTCGAGGGGTTTAGTGGACGAACGGGACACCTAACCGCGCCGCATCTCCATTCAGCGTAACTACGGGATGCCCTAAACAGGCGGCTTCTGCCGGCCTGCATGGGTACGGAGCCGCCATATTACTCAAATGCCCGGGGTAATGCCCGGGACATCGACCTCTTCGGAGGCGGCGGTGCAACTGTATAAGGTCTCGAGCGATCGGGCCGAAAGCGGGGAAGACCGGGGGAAGGGCGGCAGCTGTGATTCTTCAACCACCGATCATGGGGTGTGCTGATGCTGCCAGAAACTGTGAAAGGCCGGTTGGAGGCCATTCCGGCGCTCGTTGCGTCGGGCAAAAGGGTGAATGGACTCTATCGTCTGATGGGGTCTCGCCTCCTTTGGGAGGAGGGGCTCCAGAAGATCGGATCCAACAAGGGTGCGATGACGCCGGGTATTGACGGCGAGACCTTCGCGGACTTCGGACCGGAAGACCTCGACCCGATTATCGCCAGCGTGACGGCAGGGACCTATGATCCCAAACCAGTGCGTCGGGTGTTTATCCCGAAAGGCAAGGGCAAACGGCGTCCGCTGGGCATTCCCACGCGCGACGACCGCCTCGTTCAGGAAGTGGCGCGGCAACTGCTCGAACGGATCTATGAACCGGTGTTCTCGAACGCCTCCCATGGATTCCGGCCGGGCCGGTCGTGTCATACGGCGCTTGAACACGTCAAAGCCGTATGGACGGGGGTGAAATGGCTCGTAGATGTGGATGTCGCGGGGTTCTTCGAGAACATCGACCACGACATCCTCCTGCGGCTGTTGCGGAAAAGGATCGATGACGAGAAATTCATCGGCTTGATCGGCAGCATGCTTAAGGCGGGTGTTATGGAAGACCGGGTTCACACCCGGACCTACAGCGGCACTCCGCAGGGCGGTATCGTCTCTCCAATCTTGGCCAACATCTACCTCCATGAACTCGATATGTTCATGGCGGAACGGATCGCGGCTTTCGAGAGGGGGAAGGTCCGTGCCACGAACCCGGAATATGGGCGACTGGCTGGGCGCATCCAGAAACAACGGAAGCGCGTCACCATGCTGCGGGCCAAAGACAATGTCGACGAGGTGAAGGTTGCGGCCTCCTTGGCCAAAATCCAAACCTTACTGCCGCAAAAGCGGTCCATCCCGTCGAGAGACGCGATGGACCCCGATTATCGCCGACTTCGTTACTGTCGCTACGCGGACGACTTCATGATTGGGGTTATCGGTAGCAAGGAGGATGCACGAAGCGTGTTCGCCGAAGTCAGGGCATTCCTGACCGAGGCGCTGGCGCTCACGGTGTCCGAGGAGAAAAGCGGTATCCGCAAGGCGAGCGATGGAGCCGCCTTCCTTGGATATGAGGTCCGCACATATACGACACGCCAACGGGTTGTCCGGAGCCGACAAGGTTCCGTCAGCTTCCTTCGTAGGCCGCCGTCGGAAGTGATGCAGCTGCATGTCCCTTGGGAGAAGGTCCACGCGTTCGCTTCTGCAAAAGGTTATGGTGATCTGTCGGTGTTGAAGCCGCGTCATCGTAGCCTGCTGCTCAGCTGCAGCGACGTTGAGATCGTCCTAGCTTACAACGCCGAATTGCGGGGTTTTGCGAACTACTATGCTCTCGCCAAGGATGTGAGCTTCAAGCTGAACAGGCTTGAGTTTCTCCAGCGGTGGAGCTTGTTCAAGACCTTGGCCAGCAAGCACAAAACCAATGTGCGAGCGGTCTTGGCCCGCATGAGGACGGGGCAGGAATTCACCATCGGCTACGACGTCGATGGCCAGCCCCGATCGGTCAAAGTCTGGAAACTGGCTCATCTGAAACGTGATCCGGCCACCTCGTCCAGGATTGATATCCAGCCTTGGACGCAGGTGTTCACCCACTCACGTACGGACTGGGTTGATCGTCAGAATGCCAAGCAATGCGAGGCTTGCGGTCGATCCGATGTTCCGTGTCAGGTGCACCATATCCGGGGGATGGCCGATGTTTCGCACCGCGGTTTTGTCGTGAGAATGAAGGTGGCACGCGCCCGCAGGACGGTGGTCCTGTGCGAGCAATGCCACTGGGATACTCACAGAGGCCGCCTGCCCGATCTACGGCAAAGTGATGGTTCGTCACAGTGGAGAGCCGCATGCGGTGAAAGCTGCACGTGCGGTTCGGCGGGGGGATCAGGGCTGACTCCATGAGCAGCACCAATCCTACCCGACTGGAAGAATCCATGGGCCCTTATCGGTACGACTGTCCGGCCTCGATCCTCGATCTGCTCGATCCGCCACGGAACGAACACGCCGCGCAGTGGCGCGAGCATTGCCGCCAGCGTCTGGCGCTGACCTCGCGCCGCAAGCCCCGGCCTGGCGACACGCTGGTACTCGCAGAAGCACTGACGTTCACCGATGGGCACAGCGAACGAACATTCCGCGTGGTTGCTTCAGGCAAGAAGACGCGGCTGTGCCGCATGAGTGATGGCGTGGGCGTGCGGATCACGAACCTGATGAGCCGTGCCTGGACTATCGTCCCGCCTCCAGCAGCTCCGCACGTGTCATGAGCGAACCCGCCGTGACCACCCGCTCGCCCAAGCGCGCGCGGCTGTGCAGTATCGAGAACGCCAACCGTGTCGCGAGCCAGGTCGCCGAACGCATGGCCGCCGATACTGCCGTGGTGAAGACCGGCAATCCCCTGCAGCCGTTCCGCGTCGTCCTGGCGAGCCGCGCTTCGCCCGCGCGTATCGTCACCCGTGTGGTCATCTCAAGCAACGATGACGAGCCCGTTCCCGCCTGACCCGGCAAGCGCCGGCAAGGAGGGGAGGGGGATCGGGCTGTGCGATCAATCGCAAGAGGAGCATTTTTCAATGGCCCAGCCTGCCCAGGCATCCTGCCTTTCCGCCGAACAGTCTCGCGCCGAAGAGATCGCCCGGCTCAACGATGCCGCGCGCGCCGGAACGCTTGCGAACTCCCGCATGGTGTTCACCCGCAATCTCGTCGACCTGCTTGCCGGCGACGCGGACGATCCCGCCGTCGCACAGGTGCGCCAGTTCCAGAACCAGGCCGCCCTGCTTCGCCTCGTTCGTGAAACCCCGATCGACCCTGGCAACGACCCCAACGGCGAGAGGGACTTCGGCGTCGTGACCTTCCTCGATCGCAAGATCTTCTGGAAAGTCGATGTCTATGAGAACGACGGCACGTTCCAGTGGGGTGCCGAAACACCGTGGGATGCGCAGACCAGCTACCGTGTGGTCACCGTGATGCTCGCAACCGATTACTGATCCGGATGTCGCGCTATTCGCTCAAGCCGCTTTCCCACCACGCCGACCTCTTCGAGGTTGCCCTGGGCTGGGACCCCGGGCTCGATACCTTCTTCGTCACCGTGTTCGCCGCAAGTGACGGCGAGCCCGATCCCGACGTGCGCCTGTGGCGCGGCACCACCTTCCGGGAAATCCCGAGCGCTTCCGCGTTGCTGTCGATCGTCCGGGACTATGCCGAGGTGCCCGAGGGGCTTGCTTCGCGCCTCGAGATCGACCGGCTCCGCAACCCTCACGATCAGACCCGGCCAATCAGCACGCTGATTGTCGGATTGCTGGGGGCAGGGCGGGGCGGTTCCCGGTGATCTCTCCGTGCCTCTCCCAGGAAGTGCTGCGGGCAAGGCCCGCAGGTCTCGGCCTGACGGCCGGGAGGGAAGGGGGATGGAAGAAGGGTGATCGGACAAGGGGTCCGGTCGCAATCAATCCTTCAAGGAGAACGTCCCCATGAATATCGGTGAAATCCGCAAAAACGCGAATGGCCAGCTGATCGGCTCCGTCGAAACGCTCACCATCACCCGCACCATCGGCCTCCGGCCGGTGAGTTCCAGCAACCCGCGTGCGCCCAAGTACGAGATCGTCGCGCTCAACGACCAGCGCCGCTGGGTCATCGTTGGCGCACTGTTCGAACTCGCCTCGAACTCGACCGGCGAGATCTTCTACCAGGGCAAGATCGACGACCCTTCGATGACGCAGCCGCTCTACATCGCGGTGTTCCCGCGTGAAGACGGCACCATGGCGGTCGCCTGGCAGCGTCCGCGCCGCCGCAACAGCCAGCTCGGCACCGCCGAATACAGCGAAGGTGACATGTTCGCTGGCGACGATGCCGCTTCCGATACCGACAGCTCCGGCGACGGTCTCGGCGACAGCACCGCAACGCCCCCGGCGAAGCGCGGTCGCGGCAGCGCAAAGGACAGCGGCACCAGCGAAGACGAGGGCGCCCTGCCGCCGATGGTCGACGCCTGAGCCTCAACCGCTCCTCCGAAAGGACGGGGACCCAACCGCGGGTCCCCGTCCTCATGCAAAGGCCGCAACCGCCCCACGCGGCCCGAGGCGGAACGCCGGCACACACCCCGCCCGGCGTTCCGCCTCTTCATTTGCAGGCGAGGCTTTGGAGAATTTCGAGGGGTCGACTGGTTGGGGTGGGGGGCGTCCGGATCAACTCCTCTTAGGAACGAAAATTGGGATAGCGGACGTTGCGAACGGAAGACTGGCCTGACGGCTTTGCGCCTTGATTTCGGACATTGGACATCGTGCGCGGAGCGCCGCAAAGCGGACGTAAGGCAGTTGGCGCGTCTGCTCACGGTTTTGGAAGTAGCGCGTGGCGAAGTTCAATTTGAGATCCGCTTGGGCGGGTGTGTCTTGTGAAAAAGCGCGCGATCGATTCAATCCCGGCAAGCGGTGTAGGTCCCACAGTCAGTGCGAGAGGAATATGGTTGCCAATAGCGTCCGTAATCCGGGATTGCGCAAAGGGCACGTCGCTGTCGAGCACATACCCCAGCATGCACCCAACGGGCAGCTGCTCAGCATACTGCTCGGTGAGAAAACGCATCATGCCCTGAGTGACGTACACAGTAGCTAAGGAACTGCGGCTTCCGCCATTGATCACGTTGAGCCGTTTGCACTCATAGGCCAGGTATTTCTCCCGATCCCAGTCGAAGAGCACGGCGAGGTCGATGATGCCTTTGCTGTATTTCGACCCGTCCGTCGCAAGCCCGAAGGGCTCAAACTGATATTCGACCCAATGGCACAGCCGACGCACCACCGCGTCCTTGGCGAGGTGATCAACGAGGTTGATAGTGATAGCATCCTCGTCTGGCTGTTCTTGCAGAAGCGCCATGCAGACCGGCCACGCCGCCGCGACCCTTTCCAGAAAGCGATCATCGAACGAAACGAAGTTGTCTAGCCACCCCTGCGCATCGCCGATGAGCATCAATCGACGCCTCCCTGTTGCGGCAGGGCCGCTGCTTGCTGGAGGTCGAGCGCTATTCCGTCAGCGTCGGCGAGCGCCGTGGATCGCAGCCAGAAGCGCATTTGCATGGGTTTGATGAGGTGAAGGCAGTCACCGACAAAGACGCGGAGGTCCGGCATGAGCTGGAAATTGCCGTCGAGAGGTCTGTGAATGTGACCTGCAAGTTGCTCAAGCACGTCGCTGAGTTCGCCGGTCACGTCCTCAGCATAGTCTTCGTGGCCGCCCAGACGCAGACGAAGTATCGCCAGGTCAGCGCCACGAGCGACGAGTCGCGCATCGATCCTCTTTCCTTTGAACCAATCTGCGAGGCTGGCTGCCAGTGTGTGAGCGTATTGCGCCCGTTGCTGTTCACCCGGGGCGCCCCACAGTTTTGGATAGTGGCCCTCATGGGGCTGAAGTGCAGGCAGTATCGTCTCAACAGTATCTTCGATCAGAGCGATTTCATCAGCTGATAGGCAAAAATACTTGTATGAGAGCCGATCGATTGTCCGAAGGACCTCGCCATCTTCGACCTGTATCGAGAAGGGTGCTTTGGAGCGTTCGCGTGCTTCGTCGACAATCGCAATCAGCTCACGGGCCGCCTGAGCAGCCGCTGTTCGATCGGGGACATCGTCGGGCGATGGAAAAGGCAATCGCAGGAGGTCGGCCTGTTGGACCTCAGGTCGATCCGAACCGAACGAAGCGGTGCCATGAAAGGCGTACCAGACCGCGATGCGACTATTGAGTATCGCTGTCAGAACCTTCGCACGGTCGCTCTGGCCATTCGGCACAACGATCGCTTGGAAGATATGCTGGAAGGTCAGGGGCTGATCGCAGTAAGCCGCCCGAAGGCGGTTTTGCGACGTCTCGACACCTCTCGGGATAAGGATGCGAGGGCCATCGAATCCGGCTTCGAATCCGCGCCTGCGAACCGTCGATGACCCGGCTGGCTGCAAGCCCTCTGCCGTCTGGGCCAAGCGTGAATAGGCTGAAATTGGCAGGTCGGGCAGTCGGCCAACATACTCGCTGGCGAGCGGCGGGGCGTTGCTTTCGCTGTTCTCATTGAAAGGCTGATACCCTTGCCCGATAACCCAGCGATCGCCCGGCTCTTCGCGGCGACGGCTCAGGCTGCCGTAATCGCTGACGAAAGCTCCCAATTTGGGCAGCCTCGCGAGGTAACCAAAGAGCTTGGCGTCTGGCTCGCGCATCCAAAGGCGCTGCTTGAAGATCAGCGGGTTGTCCAGAACTGCACCCACACCCAGCGCGGCCTTGTCGGCGTTGCTCAGCGTAATGACGCGCTTGATACGGAGATTGAGGTCGGCCTTTGGCGCCCAGTAATCGAAACGATACGGGAAACAATCTGGGTTCGGGCTGCCGTAAATGATCAGAGCAGCAGGGCGATGGGCCTTCTCGAAAAGCTGAAAACGGAGATCCGCGAAGTTAATGATGCGGCGGACCTGAGATTTTTGGAAAAACGCGTCGCGGGCTTCAATCGTGTTTTGGGCGTGGTTGTGCAAAAATCCCATAGCGGGCAACAGGAACGCGACTAGCCCGCCTTCGGCGAGGTGCGATAGTGCTTTCCAGCTGAATGCCCAAGCGTCCTCGCCGCCGGGCATCGGATGCCCCGCCTTCTTGCTCCACTGCACGGACGATCGTGCCGCGCCGCGCCGACTGGTCCATGGCGGATTGCCGATGATGACTTCGTACTGGGCGTTGTCCGGTGACACTTCGAAAAAGTCGCGGCAGACAAGGGTCTTGCCCCAGAGTTCCGGGAGAAGTTTTCCCCTAGTGATGAGTTTACGGATGTCTCGGGGCGACACCTCCTCAAGAAGGGCGACGTAGAGTGAGAATACCGCGACCCGAACGGCCCCACTGTTCAAATCCCAGCCATGGATTTGGCTCAATAAGGATAACAGCGTCTTCCAGGAAATCGTTTGCGTCTTGTGCTTGGCGCGCCAGTGCTCACACAGCCGCTGGAACGAGCGGACAAGGAAAACGCCCGAACCGCAAGCGGGGTCCAGGAAGCTTCCGGTCGTCCGTGTCGTATCCGGCAACATCTCCCAGGCTTGTGAAACGATGGTGTCCGCGAGGAACATGGGCGTGTAGTAGGCGCCGTTGGCGCGGCGTTCAGCCTCGCGCTCACCCAGGAAGCGATCGTAAACGGCGCTGACCAATTCAATCGGGATATAGCGGAAGTCATAGCCCCAAAACCGCTGCTGGCCTGAATGCGCCATTTCTTCGCGGCCTGACCGGAACCGCGCCAGGATCGTCAGATGGGCGGGAGCAACTTCGGGTGTATCGCCCAGGGGCTCGAATGAGCAAGGTGCCACGAACAGATCGCCATTGAAATCCGCATGGAGCGTTGTGAAGAAGGATCGGAAGAGATCGATGTCGCCCGTTTCAAGCAACGCCGAGAAACTCTCGACTCTTTTGCCGGAGACAGCAGCGAAATAGGCTGGCGTTACGATCTCCCGGTCTTCAAGATAGGCGATAAACATCGTCTGTATGAGTAAGGCTTGCGCCGCATCGGGGGCGAGCGTGGCCTTCTGCAGAAGGTCGTGGCACGCATTCAGATTATCGAGGAGAACCTGGTCGATGCGTTCTTTTGGGGGGAAATACTCGCCGTAGTCCTTCCAGAGACGTCCGGATTCCACACCGTAGATGAGATTCTGAAATCTCAAGGCTTCGGCTGTCAGGCTAAGGCTATCGATCAGGCAACGGGCCTCAAAAGCTTCACCCGGATCATTGAGCGGTGTGCGAGCAAGCGAAAACGCTCTGAGTGTACCTTCTGCGATGACCAGCAACAGGCTTGCCAGGCCTTGGTTCCAAAGCGACCCGTGCAGGTCGATTATTGCACCACGATCATAATGATCGGCTTCCAGGATCGCGACCGTGGGGACGCCTTGGACGCAGAAGATGGCTGAAACGCCCATGTCATTGAGCGCTGCTCGGATGGCCGGCGCATGCGGGACGTCATTGACTGCATCCGCCGACTCGTAGAGTTCAGGGGAGCGCCGATGCGTAAGCCCCAAGCGGTCTTTCCACTCCGGCGTTAACGTGGATGCCAAAGTGTCGGTCATGCTCGTCTTCCACGTCGTTCGGTTTGCGAACCGATGGCAGTGGGGGGGAACTGCAGATAGCCTTGAGCAAGTTCAGCTTCGTTAGCAGTCAGTGCCGACCGCAAGCGCGACACGATCTGTCTACATGGAACGTACAAGGTCGAAGAGTCAGGTGACGGACGCGAGGGCGCACCGGCGTCAACAAGACTGATGCTCTCAGCTCCGATCAGAACAGCGCAAGCTTCCAGTGAGAGCCATGACCTACCGTGACACTCGTTGAGCAATTGATCGAAGCGGTCGCCAACCGTGCCGACGCGCATGCCAAAATCTTTAATCAATTCAGCGATGATCGCCATTGCGACGACGTCCCCAGGTGTGAAGCTTGGCGCGTGTCCCTTATGCGCAGTCAATGCCGGGATGGCGTCCCGCCAAGTTCGCAGGGCGTCGACTGAGATGGAGAGCAGCTCCCGAATTTGGCTTTGCGTGTAAAGCATTTTTCCACATTAGATGGGAATGCCCCCCAGATCAATGCGGGGTTAACCCCGTGATCGTATCTGGTTTGTTCTAAAATGGTCGCCAGCGACTTCATAGCATCTACGTTACAATCGAGCGCTGTATCTTTTGCTAGACCGGCCCATATCAGTCATTGGCAAGCAGATGCGAAACTGATCGCGCCTATCCACATTGAAATTCTGGCCCGTCTCAGCAATCTAACTAAATGAGGGTGCTATGTTGAGGCTGGACAGGACGGAGAGATGTGCCTGAAAACGATGACCGGAATATCTGCCATCATTGCGTGGGCGATGCCTATCTCAGCGAGCTGATCGAACGCGACGGCGAAGTCGCGGCCTGCAGCTATTGCAAGGACGACGAGGAGCCGTGCATCCCGATCGAGGACTTGGCCGCTCATATCGATGGCGCCTTCGAGCGGCATTACTACCGAACTTCTCCCGACCCGGACATGTACGAATCCATGCTCCTGCGCGACAAAGAGCTGGCTTACGATTTCGAACGGCATGGCGAGCCGGTTCTTTACGCAATCGAGGAAGCAGCCTCGATCGACGAAGAGCCGGCGCAGGACGTGCTCGACATTCTCGAGGAACAATATTCGGATTTCGAGTCCGCGCAGATGGGCGAGGAATGCGAGTTCGACGCCGACAGCCACTACGAAGAGAAGGCAATTGCGGACCACGAATTCGCGTTCGAATTCCGGGCCATCGAGCGCTCACTGAAGTCACAAGCCCGTTTCTTCAATCACGGAGCCGAGGAATTCCTGAGCCGAATTTTCGCCGATCTCGACGGGCGCACCACGCGCGATGGCCGGCCGGTGATCGTTACCGCGGGACCGGAAGCCGAGACCCGAGGCTTCTTCCGAGCGCGCGTATTCCATGACAGTGAGGGGCTGGACCAAGCCCTCGTCCGGCCCGACCTCCATCTGGGACCGCCTCCGAGCCGGATTGCCCGCGCCGGGCGAATGAACGCGTATGGTATTTCGGTGTTCTACGGCGCGTCCGATCCGGGGGTCGCGCTGGCCGAGGTGCGTCCGCCGGTGGGCAGCCGCGCACTGGTCGGCCGGTTCGAGCTTGTTTGCCCGGCGCGCCTGCTCGATGTGGAGGCCCTTCGTTCGGTCTATGCCGAAGGCAGCATTTTCGACCCCGCCTATGTCCAACAGCTTGCGCTCGCCAAGTTCCTCGGACGGTTGAGCGATCGCATAACCATGCCGGTCATGCCCGATGACGAGCCGACCGAATATCTGATCACCCAGATGATCGCAGACTATCTTGCGAGGCGCCCAGCGCCGGGGCTCGACGGCATTCTTTTCCGCTCGGTGCAGCGCCCCGGCGAGCATCAAAATGTCGTGCTTTTCAACCATGCGTCCAAAGTCACGGAACTGGAATTTCCAGAGGGGACGGAGCTGAGTGCACGCCAGTATGACGAGACCGAGGACGGACCCGAGCCCGATTACTGGGTTTGGGAAGAAACGCCTCCCGAGCCGGAAGAAGCGGCCGACGCAGAGGAGGAAGATCACGGCTTTTTTGGAACTTCCTCGAGGACGGATCCGCATAGTCACTTTTTCGACGAGGACGCGGACTTTCGAGAAGATTTCCTGCGGATCGATACCGCGCAAGTGAGCGTGCATCACGTCAAGGGCGTCACGTTCGATGTCGACGAGTTCGAGGTTTCCCGGCACCGTATCGAAAAGCGCGAACTTCCGTTTTGAGGCGAGGTCGCCAAGATGAGTGAGCCCGCCCCACACATGAAGCGCATCAAGGTCGAGCTGCTCGAACCCGGAGACATCGTGCTGACAGCCGATGCGGGCAAGACCAGCAGGCTGGTGCGGCTGGCGAGCAAAGGCGCGGTGTCGCATGCGATGATCTGCGTGCAGAGTGGCTCGATCATCGATTCGTCCGATTTCGGCGTCCAGGCTCACAATATCCAGCGTGAGCTCTACGCAGCGGATGACCGGGTGCAGGTCTTTCGATTGCGTGAACCGCTGAGGGCGGCCCGGCTTGACGCCGTCCTCGACTTCGCGCGCTCCGAGATCGGCACGCGCTATTCGAAGATCGAGGCCGCGAGATCGGTCCTCACCGACCGAGGGCCGCGCAATCGCCAGCTATTTTGTTCGCGCCTTGTCGCGCGGGCTTATGCCCATGCCGGCATTCGGCTCGTCGCGGATGCGGATTATTGCACGCCGGATGAACTGCGCCGGAGCACCTTACTTATCGAGCTCGAAGACGTGACCGAGCCGGTTTCGGCAGATGAAATCGCCGCTTGGGCCGCGCGGCCCAATCCGATCGCGGAAATGCAGGAGAGCCAGAACGCGATTTTGGAGGCGGCACGGCGGCTCGATTCCACTATCGAGAACTTCAACGATCTCGACCAATTGGTGCAAACTCGCCCGGAATGGGATGACGAAATCGCAAGGGCCTATCGGGACTCCGGATATCTCGAGCTTTGGAAGACTGACTTCCGAGTTAACCCTTGGCATTACGATCAGGACGAAATGGAAGCGCTGACAACGGTCTCCACGATCGACGATCTGCGCGACTATTGCATCGGCACGATCCGGGAATTCCACACAGGCGGCCTGCGCTATGCCGTCAATTTCGTTCACTACAGAGGGGCGCTGCGCGCCATCAGTCGGCAGACGACCGCGGAGCTCGTGGCGCTATATGAGCGGCTCGTGCACAATGACCAGCGGCGAGACACAGCGCTGGCTTGGCTCCGGCACCACTTCCCCGACGATGCCAAGAACAATCTCGAACGGATAGTGCCGCACTCGGACCAATGGTTCTCTATCGTCGACCGCGTCGAGCCCGCGCTCGGCCAGATCGCCCGGCTATCGATCGACCACATGAAGTCGCTTGAGGTCTGTTCCGCCTGCGGCGATCCGGCGGAGGATTATTTGCTGGTCAATGCCGCAGAAATGATGCCCGGCGTTCCCTCGCTGCGGCTATGCTTGGATTGTGTGGGACTTCGGCGAGCGGGTGGTGAAATCCTGAAGCCGCTCTGGGACCAATGAAGCTCGCGCAATTCGAGGTGGGTAGTGAACTGACCCATCGTGATGCGAACGGCAGGTTTCAGTGGACTGGCTTCTTACCGGGAACGGCTGCTCCGTCGGCGTAGCCATCCATTCCCAATTCCTCCGAATTCCCTGATAACTCCCCGCATGATTCCACTCCACCAGCCCACCGATCCTTCGGCACTGTGGCGCCTGTCACCGATGCTTCGGGCGGTCTGCCTGACCCTCGACTACATCGATGCAAACGGCCCGATCGGCTTGACTCCATCGCGCGCCTTCAAGCGCTATTTCGTCGAATGGGCGGCCGAAGCGTTCGCATGGCCGTTGTACACGGCCGAAGACCTCTACGCCGTCAACAAAGTGCTCAACGAAGATGACTTCCCGCCGCTGGCCATCATGCACGAGCTGCTGCTGAGCACCCGACTCGCCCGGCACAGGCAGGGCGCATTGCATATGACCCGGCCCGCTCGGCAATTGCGCGCTGACCCTGCCGTCTTGTGGACACTGCTTGCCCGGCAGTTCCTGTTTGCGACTGACCACACCGGTTACACCCGCTTCGGCGACCGACCCTTCGGCAACTGGGACATCTTCCTCAATGTCATAAACGTCGAAGCCCAGCGCGGATTGAGCAAGGATCGCTTGTGCGAGGTGCTTTATGGTCACAACAAGTCGGATGGCCTGCTTGACGCGATCCGCACCAGGGCGGCCTTGTCCATCCATGTGCTGCGCCCTCTATGCTGGATGGGCCTGCTTGAAGAGGTGCGCACAGGCGAGGGACTTGAGCGCGAGGAGCACTTCTTCAAGACCGCGATCTGGCATCAGGCCTTGAAGCTCGACACCGATGCGCATCTGGCTCCTGTCACGCAGCACTGAGCTCTCGGGGTGCCGTTTCCTGCGGCTGGCGCCGCATGCCGGACAGGCTGGCCATCGGCCATCCCCTCCCTGAACCGGTCAAGGGAGGGGGAGGGGGGTCTTCACGGTCGGATCAACCGAACGTGAAAGGACCTGGCCATGGGCGACAGAGCCCCAGTTCACATCACCATCGGCGGCACAATGCCGCGCGAGGCCCTTGCCGATTTCGCGGTCATTGCCGACAGCTACGACCTGCGCGTCGAATGGGACGGCGAGCCGTTCGACCCGGCGGCCATCGTCGAGGGCGAACCGCTCGAGCTTTACGGCACCGAGCTTAACGGCGGACAGATTCCCGACATCGACGAATTCTGCGCCCAACACGGCCTCGTGTTCCGCCGCTGGTCGGGAGGATGTCTCGGGGCCTTTCTGCCCGAGATCGTCGTCTTCGACGGCTCGGGGCCCATGCGCGATTACACGGCGAGCGAGGATGAATACCTCCTCTTCCCGCCGTCCTGGATCAACAGATTCACGCGGCTGCGCGAGCTGAAGCGCGCGATGGCGCAAGCCGAGATCACGGTCCCGCCGCTGGTCATCGCCTGACCGGCAAGCACCACTGACCGCTTGTGGCGGGCACGACCACGCCGCCGCATTTACGTCCCATTCTGACCGCCGGCTCCGTTCGCTCCCGCGCCTCCGGCTGCGGGGCAGGGGCCCGTGCGGCCAATCCCGAGGACATTGCCATGCCTCCTGTCCGGCTCACGCTCGAGCTTGCCTGCACGCGCGAGGAAGCCGCACGCTTCGTCGCCGTGCTCGTCTTCCTTCACGATCTCGCCAGCGACCCCGCCGCTGAGCCGGGTCCCGAGCTCGACGGCCTGTTCGGCCCGCAGGCGCGCGACACGATCCTCGGGATCGTCGGCCACCCGATGCCGCTCGGCCTCAATGCCCGCTTCGATCACGTCGCGGGCCAGCTTGCCATCGCCGACGAGGAGGGTGTGCCCAATCTGGCGGCGCTACCGTTGCTGCTGCTCTGGCTCTATCCCGACAAGCTGCCGCTGGCCTGGTCGGTGCATATGGAAGGACATCCCGATGAGGCGGTCTGGACCATCGTCAGCCTCGACCGAATCGAGGTTCTCGTCGATCCCGCCCGGGTCGAAGCGCGGCTTGCCGCCCTGCGGGCCGCGCCGCGCGGTGGTCGCCGGTTCGACCTCCATCCTCGCCGCGGACCTGGCGACAAGCTCGACTGATCGTACCTCAGGCGAGCACTTGCTCCTGCTTCGGCGCTGGACCCCGGCGTGGCCGGGCGACGCGTTGGGGCAGGGCTTCGCCTTCCTTCCAGAACACATGGGCCACACCCTCACTCGCGAGCAGCGCCTCGAGCGGTTCGCCGGCCTCGGTGTCGCGGTCATGGATATGGATCGCGGTGGCCTGCTCGCCGGTGTCCTTGAGCACCAGGCTCGCGATTGGCGCCTCGGCATCGAGATTGACGCGCAGGCCCTTCACGAACCGGCGCTTGTCGGCGACCGCGCGGGCAATGAGGTAGCGCTCGTCGCTGGTCTCGTAGGGCATCCATTCGCCGGTCACCGGCATCAGTGCGACCTCGACCAGATCGAAAGTGCCCTGTCGGCGGCGCGCGAACGAACCGGCGATGACCAGATGGCCATCGTTGCCTCTGACGCTGTCCTGCGCCTGCCACAGCGCCAGTTCGCCAGCGAACCGCTTGTGGAACCGCCGGGCCATGTCCGGGTTCATGACGAAGGGCATGTCGCCGACATGGCGCAGGACGATGCGCTCGGCGCCATGGCCGGGCACGATCTCCTTGATCTCGCCGATCACCACCATCATTTCGTCGGGTGAGCGGTAGACCCGCTCGAGCGCCGCGCGGCGGCGGGCGCGGATGTCCTCCTTGTCCTCGAGCCGGAAGGTCTCAGGGACGAACAGCATATGGGGCAGCGCCTCCTGCTTCGCCTTGCAGCCGGTGGCGGCTTCGACAAGCGCGCGGCGCACGATGAACCAGCTACGCTTGCCCGCCATCTTCGGATGCCAGTGGGTGAGCTCAGCGCGGTCCCACAGCACATGCAGCAGCCCGCGCATGGTGAGCTTCTGCCCGGTCGATTTGACCGTCGGCTTGTCGTTGGTGAGCGCGGCGGGCGCAAGCCGTGCTGCACCGCGCGAGAGCGGGAACCCAAGCTTGAGGCTGGTCTCGCCGCTCTTCTCGTCGTCGATCACGGCGCTTCCGCGCACCTGGCCCATGCCGGTGAGGTGATCGGGGGCTTCGTAATGGTCGCAGGCGGTGGCGTGGCGCGCGCCCGAGCCGGGCCAGCGCGCGAGTACGTAGCGCTCATTGCGGTGGGCTATGTAGAGCGGAAGCTCGGTTCCGGGCCGGCATTCGCACAGCACCGGCAGCTTGCGCGCATAGGCTTCGGCCAGAAGGGGCTGCAGGCGTTCTTCCTCGGGAACGACTTGCCCGAGCACACGGTATCGCTGGATCATGGGTGAGTTCTCCAATTCCTCGCGATCGACGCTGCCCGTTCGACCTCTCGCGCATCTCCTTTGTTGGTTATGCGGATCCCGCATGGACCCGCCGGGTTCAGTTTATGCCCACGCTTGCTCGGCGGCAAGCCTTGGGAGGCCTGCCTCCGGCAGTGCCCATAAAGGGCTGGGCGATTGCCGGTTCACGCAGTTTCCGCGTCGTCGGCTTCGGCCTTGAGACTGTCAATCACGCCTTCGGCGAGCCCCAGACACAGCGCGGCTTCCTCGCGGTCGAGGTCGATCCGCTCCGCCGAGAGGTCAGCGAGCTTTGCGCCGAGCACCCTGGCGACGGCCTCGGCGACCTGCAGCGCAGTGGGCATGGGAGGATCGTTTGCCATCTGTCTCGTTCCTGTCGGGGTTCACTGCCCGGAATCGGCCCCGAGGGGTCCTTTCCGCTCCGCGGCAATCTACCCTGTGCCCGCCAGGGCGTCGAGCCTGACGCTCCGGACGATTCTCTGGTGTCCTGCGGTGCAGCGGTTCCGCTAGCGCGGAATGCGAAGGGGAAGATCTTGTGCTCTGGCCGCTGATGTCAGGAATGCGGATCGAGACAGGGCAGGGGGAGGGGCACCCCGGCGCCCGCGCCCCGCGCGGGCTGGGGGCGACCCACTCTACTCGCTAGGGCGCGCGTCGACGCTGGGCGCGCCGCCGCCCGCCCAAGCTCGCCGGCATGGATGCCGGCCCTTCGGGTGACGATCGGGGCCAGGGAGCGTGGGGCAGACGTGGCATGCTGTCTGTACGGTTGGACGCAGGGTAGGGGGCTTGCTTGCAGGAGCAGCGCTACCCGTGGGCAATGCCGCCGTCGCCGCCATCATGGAGCTGACTCCTGCGACTTCCATCACGGCCTTGCGTTCCCTCGAACGGTTCTCTGTCGATGTGTCGGCAGGCTGGACCTCTAACCAGACCGCCATCGGGCCCTGGAAGCGACATCCCCCGGCTGGCCGCGCCAGCGCGGTGGGAAGCGGTGGGGGTTGGGCCCGCACCGATCTTTTCTCCCGCGCGCCTCGCCAACTCAAAATGCGCGACCACGCAGCCGTGACCGGCCCTGTCCCCTTGGGGGCAGGGGTAGGCAAGAACGTGCCCGATCAGAAACGAAGCTGCATGTCCGTCCTCCAACCTGCCTGAACTGGCGCAAACCGCCCTTCCTTGCCGATGAACCCTGCGGCGCCCGTCCCGGCCGGCAACCGGAAAGGCAGCGGACCGTGAAGCCCTTGCGGGCTTGCCGCACCACTCCTCGCTTTTGCCGGTTTCCCTCACGCCTGCGCGATGCTTGGCGCTCGGTGCAGCCCGGGCCTTTGCGCGCCGCCGATCGTGTTCATCGGCGGGCGGTTCCGCCGAATTCAAGCAGGAGATTACCCATGAAGAACCTCGTCATTCTGATCGGCCGCATCGCCAGCCAGCCCGAAACCCGCCATGCCGGCGAGACCGAAATCACCGGCTTCACGCTGGTCACCGATCGCCCCAAGCTGGTCGATGGCAAGACGGTCAAGAACGAAGCGGGCTACACCGAAACCCTCGCCGAATTCCACCGCATCACGGCTTTCAACGGGCTCGGGGCCTCGGTCGCCAAGCACAAGAAGAAGGGCGATCTGGTCGAAGTCCAGGGCCGCCTCCACTACTCGAAGTGGACCGACAAGGAAGGCATCGAGCGCTACGCGGTCGAGATCGTCGCCGAGGAAGTCCTTTTCCTCTGACGCCAGGCCAGGAGGCGGCGCTGTCCTTCGGGCAGCGCCGCTTCAGCCGTGTACGCAATATTCAATAGCGCGCGATGTTTTCGCACTTGCAGCATTGCAGGGTGCAACCCATATTGGCCCTGCCTTTCAGGCATCCTCTCCCAAACTTTCCACGGGGGCCGGCGCAAGTCGGCCCCCTTTTTCTTGCCTGACCGGTGTGGTGAGACCGGCGCTGTCATTCGTGACACTTTGCCCGCGGATAGAGTGTCAGGGACGACCACGGGCAGCGAATACTGCCTCATCGATCAGAGTCTCAAGACTTTCAGGGTCGATATCGGCGAAGCCTGTCCTTGCTTCGTCGAGTGTCAGATCGAACAGCCGCCAGATGACGGCTTCCTCGATGAATTTCGAACAGTCCAGCGGGTCGTTGTCTTGGCCACGGAATGCCCCAAATTCGAATCTCCTGGGGCATGATAGGAATTTCCACCCGGTTGGCGAGACTTCCTGCGCGCCCGCAGGCAAAGTGTCACAAGCGACAAACGACATCTTTCGGGTCAAGAGGGATTCACAGGATTCACGTTTTGTGCTCAATACTGATCCATGGAACGACAGGCACAGATTTCAGGCGTTGGAGGCATCTACGCGGTCCTGGCCGAGGCATCGAACCGGCCGCGCTATGCCTTCCTGGTTCTCCAGCTCATTGCCGAAGTGGCCGACGGGCGAGGGCAGGCGGGTCCCTTCGTGGCCGGTCCGTCTAGCGCCGGGGCAGGGGAGCCGGTCCTGCTGCGCGACTGGCTTTGCACCCAGCTCCTGCCGATGAGCGAGCAGCCCGCGCGACGCGCTGCGCTGCGAGAGCGCGTCGAGGCGGGCCTCAAGGACGAGCTGACAGGTCGGCCCGAGATCGACGAACCTCATATCGAGGCTGCGGTCGAGGAACAGGTCCTCTCGGTTGGCCGCGCCAATGTCAGCCGGGCGACATCGGATCTCGTGCGCGCCGGTCTCGTAACGCGCCACTATGCGGGTTATGCGACCAACCACAAGAACCGCGGCGGCGGGCGCCATGCGGTCTATGTGGTCAAGCCCGCCGTGCTGCGCCTGCTGCGTAGGCCCGCATCGGCGCCGACGGTTTCGCCATCACGGATGCCGCGACAGGGTGAGCTATTTGCGGCGTGATTTTCGGCTACAGCTTCCGGCGCTTCCGGGGTCATTCGATCAGTGCGATTATCCTCAACGTTTGTCCCAAGGTGCCGGTCTCTTGAGTATCTCTACAAGCTGCGGAACCGCTTGCGCTGGCCGAGCGAGCTCTGCGACGAACGCGCCAAATCCTCTGTTGCTCATCCGGATGAGTCGCTGTTCCATCAGCGCGTCTTCGGCCGCACGTACCGCTGCTTCCCGAACGAAATCGGCTCGCGAACAGTTTCGCAAGCTGGCGGCGCGATCGATGAGTGCGAAGTCGTGGTCGGTCATCCGGATCGAGACCGGGCGACCCCTGCTTTCGACGGACTTGGCCATATCCTTCCCCCAACTATCATCGCGCGGCTCGCGTTGCAGGCCGCTTATAGCCGGAGTTCGGGAAAATTCATGAGCACGTCGGCCTTTCTGAGTGAAGTTTCCGACGAACATGGTGTCTCGCCCGGCAGACTCTCGGCTGCGCTTCGGATCACCATGTCCGAACTGGCTGCTGTTTCTGGACTTCCGCCACATGCCTTTGCGCGTGGGATCACAGAGCAAACACGCCTCGCCGAAATGTGCGGGATTATCGACAGGGCCGTTCCATGGGCCGGGAGCGTTCAGGCAGCCTATGCCTGGTACCGATCGCAAGCTCTGCCTTCGTTCGGCGACGCCACGGCTGAAGAGCTCGTCCGGCATGGATATAGCCATCGGGTCCAATGCTATCTCGACCGGACTGCCGCCGCTGGATTTACCTGACCTTGCGTAGCAACGCGTGACGGCAGCACAGCTTGCGTTTTGCAGATGTTGGACTATATTTAGACTGAATATGGTATGGAGTGGGCAATGGGCCTCGAAACCCGCGTCAAGCCGATCAGCTATCTGAAAGCCCACAGCGCCGAAGTCATGCGTGACCTTGCCGACGGCGCACCGCCGCTTGTGATCACGCAGAATGGCGAGGCAAAAGCGGTCCTGCAGGATGTCGCGAGCTATGCGGAAACCCAGGAACTGCTGGCGCTCCTCAAGCTTCTCGCGATGGCGCGCGACGATATGGCGCAAGGCCGCGTTCAGCCGCTCGAAGGCCTCAAGGATCGGATTCGGGCGCGCGCGGCGCGCTGATGTCGACGCCAATCCGCATTCAGCTGGCGGCAGAAGCCGAAGGCGACCTGCAGGCGATCTACAATCACCGTCTGAAGCAGCGCGGGGCCGGCGGTCCGGACGGAGCCGATGCGATTCTCGACACGCTCTACGATGCCATCGAGAGCCTGATCGAGTATCCCTTGCGTGGGCCAGTCCCACCGGAACTGGACGCGCTGGGGATGACTGACTGGCGGCAGCTCTCGGTCTGGCCATATCGCATCATCTATACGGCCCAAGGTGATCTGGTTACGATTGCGGTTGTTGCCGACAGCCGCCGCGACTTCGCCAGTTTGCTGGAACGCCGGCTTCTCCAGCACGGCTCGCGGGCATAACCCGTTGATATTTAACATAAGAAGTATTATCAATCTAGTGCCGGCACCTCGGCAGGGGCTCTTCCGGTCTCTTGGAATCACAAGACGACTTCGCCCGTTTGTCGGAACTATCTGATTGACTTACTCTGACAAGATGTATGCATTGGGGTTGTGGCAACCTTGAATGAGCGCAGGGCAAAATCATCGTCCGGACCGGACCTCGTCCGATTTCCAGATTGCGAGGGAATGCGTGAACTCGTCCGCACGGGCGCCAAAGGCAGTTCCCGCGAGGAGCTCTATCAGGCACAAGAACTTGCCTATGACGCTGTCGAGGAACCTGACCGAGCACGCCGAAATATGCTTGCGCGCAAGGCGCTCGGCATTTCTCCGCTTTGCGCTGACGCTTGGCTCGAACTCTCCAATCTGCGCAATCTGAGCCCGGAAGCGCGTCGCGAATATCTCATGCGTGCGGTTTGTGCAGGAGAACTCGCCATCGGCGAGCGCAGCTTCGCCGAGGACAAAGGCAACTTTTGGCTCGTTCTGGAGACCCGGGCCTATATGCGAGCACGCTATGCCCTAGCCGAGGACCTCTGGTTCTCCGGTTCGCGCGACGAAGCAATTGGCCACTTGCACGAAATGCTCGAACTCAACCCGAACGACAATCAAGGCCTGCGTTACCTTCTTCTGACCTGGCTGATGTGGATGGACGATGATGCCGCCGCCCGCCGTTTGCTCGTCGAACACGGGCAAGAGACTTCGACGTTCTTGGAATTCACCCGCGTGCTGCTCGCCTTCAAGGAGAATGGCGACAGCGAGACCGCCCGGAAGTCCGCCGCCACTGCCATTCTCTCAAACCGCCATGTAGCGCGGTACCTTGCCGACGAACAATCATGGAACGCGCTGTCAGACTTCTACTCTCCGGGGCAAGAGAGCGAAGCGGCGTGGTACACCGAGAGGCTTGGCTTCGCATGGCTTCGTGCTCCTGGTTCGATCGAATGGCTGGGCAAGCAGATGGCCAAGGAACCTGCACAGAACCGCGACGGCGAAACCCTGCACTAGCAGGCAACTCACCGATGCATCGAACTGCTAGACGGCCAAACTGGTGCGGATTCCTTCTTCCCACTGCGCCAGCATCCGGGTGCCAATCTCCTCGAATTCCGGCTCCGCATGCATGTGACGCTTCAGTTGCGCCATTGTCTCGAACACTGCTTCGGCGATCGCGCCCAGCATGGCCTTGATCGCTGCGGGCGATCCAATCTGCCGGTTCGTGCCGAATGCCAGCAATTGCTTCTCCGTTGGCCACCTGGTCGAACCGTCGAGCGTCAGCGCCATCTGGTCAGCCTGAATATATGCCGTGGTGGTGACAAGGTCGTAGACCGGCGCCAGCGCTACCTCTCCTTCGATATCGTCGTAGACGATCCCGAAGTTCTTGAGGTGCGCGTCGCCGTTGCGCAACGCTGCATTGAGCGCGATCATCCGGAAGATCGTTTCCGAACCCGTCGCGACCTGGTCGGGCGAGGCAAATTCGCGAAACCGCTTGAGGACAGCGGTTTCGTAAGAGCCGCGATATTTCTCGGCCGTCGCCCGTGCGTTGAGGACGCAAAAATCCTCGAAACCGCGGTATCGCCCGTCGCTGCGCAGATCGAACCGATCGATGACGAGCGCGCGCCCGTCGTCCGAAAGCTGGAAACGTGGAACCGGCAGGCCGCAACGTTCTGCGGCCTTGAGGCAGAAGAACTCGTTCGCAGCGAGCTGTGGATACTGGTCTTCCCAGAATTTGACGATGTGCGTCGCGCCCTGAATGCTCGTGCGCTCGCCTGCCTCGGGCCCTGCCCCCCAGGTGACCTCGTCGCGGATGAGCAGCTTGGGCTGTACTCCGCTCACGCCCGAATAGGCTGCAAACCGCTCAAGGAGATACTGGAACAGGTTGCCGTCCCGGCGACTGGCCAGAAGCTCGTCGACCGACTGGAACGGGACGGCCTGATCCAGTTCGGCATGCTCGTCCGTGTAGCGCAGCCGACCCACCTGCGAGCGCCCCACGATCGCAAGCAGGTCGAGGTCGTCGAATGTCCCGGTGGCTTTTGCGAAAGCCATGCGCAGCCGCTCACGCAGTGCGCCTTCGGGCAGATTCATCTCGAATATCGGGGCAAGTCCGAACTCGCTGTCCCATGAGGCAAGGCGCACCGGCATGGTGATTGACACCGCGTCTGCCGACCCGGCCCCGGAGGCATAGGCGAACGCCGTTCCCCTTGCCCCCTTGGCCCCGAGCAGACCTGCCCCTCGGCCATCGGTCCAGACCTTGATCGTCATGCCTGATCATCCGTTTCGGAGAGAAGGTCCTCGAGGGTTGGCCGTCCCCGATTGGCTTCACCCAGCTTCAAGGTCAGCCCAAGCGCGGACAGAATTCGTGCGATCTTGCCGAATCCCAGTTCCGCCAAGCGGCCATTTTCCAGCGCATCGAGCGTCGATCGCCCAATACGCGCGCGCCGGGCAAGCTCGGCCTGTGTCAGCCGCTGCGTGCTGCGGTGCTGCGCGATCAATTTTCCGAGAGTGGCCAGATCCAACATTTGCACGATATACTATGCAATTATGAACGAATCAAGATATATACCTCATATATAATGCAAACCGAGCCATCATCTGATTATGGGGTAAAAGGGTTCAATGGCCGACACACGCAGGGCAAGCCTGACCTACAGGAAACGGCATGACACATTTTTCTAATTATGGCATAAAGTGCGACAAGTGCCCTAATTCTACGGTCTGGTCCCGGCTGAGGGCTGATAAGGAATAGTGCCATGACAGTGCAAGTGATGATCACTCCCAACGGTCGGATGAGCCTTCCGGCCGATATCCGCAAGCGCCTCGGCCTTGCTGGCGGCGGCGCGTTGCTCGTCGAGGAAACCGAAGACGGTGTGATCTTGAGAACTGTCGCGCAGTCGATCGCGCACGCACAGGCTCTGGCAAAGAAATATGCCGGAGAAAATGCCGAAGCTTCGGTCGATGCTTTTCTCGCCCGTCGCCGCGAGGAATCGGGCGAATGAGCGAAGTCGTGCTTGACGCATCGGCACTACTCGCCTTGCTCCGTGACGAGCCGGGCGCGGGCAAGGTCGCTGAAACCATCGCAGACGCGCGGATGTCGAGCGTCAATTACGCCGAGGTCGTCAGCCACTTCATTCACGTAGGCATGCCAGCCGATCAGGTCGACGACATGCTGAGGCCATTGCCAATGGCGATCGTCGAAGCCGATCAGGCGCTTGCCACGATCGCCGGACGGCTACGCGCCGCGACGGCCGAGGCAGGTCTTTCGCTTGGCGATCGCTTTTGCCTGGCGCTCGCGCACCGTGACGCACTTCCCGCCCTCACTGCCGACAAGCAGTGGCGCACGGTCGCCGACGCTGCCGGCGTAACCGTCGCGGTCATCAGGTGATCCGGGACAATCCGATGCCGCCTTGCGGTGGCCTCCGATGCAGGACTACTAGGTCACTATGACGCGGGCGCCAGTTCATCCAGAGCTTTTCACATGGGCGCGAGAGCGTGCCGGCTTGAGCGTTGAGGATCTGGATCACCGCTTCCCAAAACTGGCATTGTGGGAATCTGGTGAGGCTCAACCCACGATCAAGCAGCTGCAATCATTCGCTGCTGCAGTACATGTCCCGGTAGGTTACCTCTTTTTGCCTGCTCCCCCACAGGAACAACTGCCTATTCCGGATTTTCGGACCATTGACGGTCGTGGTGTGCACCGCCCGAGCCCAAACCTCATCGACATGGTCTACGTGTGCCAGGAACGGCAGGGTTGGTTCAAGGACTATGCCCGGACGGTGCGTCTGCCTGAACTGGCGTTTGTCGGCAGCGCCACGCTGAACGAGCGACCCGCTGCAGTCGCCGCTCGCATGGCCGAGGCACTTGCATTCGATCTTGAAGCGCGAGCGGCTTGTCGAACCTGGGAAGACGCCTTGCGCCTGTTCATCGGGCACGCTGATGGCATCGGCGCGTTGGTCATGGTTAGCGGAGTTGTTCTGAGTAACAACAACCGGCGACTCGACCCTGAGGAATTCCGAGGCTTTGCCCTCGCCGATCCCCAGGCACCGCTTATTTTCATCAACGGCTCTGACAGCAAGTCTGCGCAGATGTTCACGCTTGCCCACGAGTTGGCGCACCTCTGGCTCGGCGCTTCTGCCATCTCCAATGCCAGTGCCGCACCGGTCGCTGGATTTCGCCGCGAGGAAGTCTGGTGTAATGCCGTTGCCGCAGAACTTCTCGTTCCGCTGGCTGTCCTGCGCGCCGATCTGCTTGCAGACGAACCGCTCGAGAATGCAATCTCCCGTCTTACACGCCGATACAAGGTTAGCAGTCTCGTCATCCTGCGACGTCTGCTTGATGCGAATTGGTTGACGCGGGACGCGTTCGATGCTGCCTGGGCGGCAGAGCGAGCGCGGTTGCGCGCTATTGCGGAGCGGGGCGGCGGCGGCAATTTCTATCGCACAACCCTTTCGCGCGTCAGTCGGCGCTTTGCGCGCTCGCTCGTTGAAAGCACACTTGAAGGACAAACCCTCTATCGCGATGCCTTTCGTATGCTGGGTGTCGCCAAGACTGAGACATTCAACAATATCGGCCAAGAAGTGGGGGTGTTGCCTTGAGCCGCTACCTCCTGGACGCCAATGTCTTCATCCAGGGCAAGAACCTTCACTACGGTTTCGACTTCTGCCCGGCCTTCTGGGACTGGCTCGTCGAGCAAAATCAAGCGGGCGTTGTCGCAAGCATCGAGAAAGTCAGTGACGAATTGGTAGGCGCGGGCGACGAACTTGCCGACTGGGCAACCGCGCGAGGCCGGCCGTTCTTTCTCGCCCCGGATGATGCGGTTTTGCCTGCCCTGGGCGACGGGACAGAATTACGAACCAGCTGCAATCGCCACCTTCCTCCAGGTTGCAGACTACTGGCTTATCGCCCACGCAAAGGCTCACGAATTTATCGTGGTGACCCACGTCGGTACGCAAGATAAAGATCCCGAATGCGTGTATTGGGCTCGGGATAACCTGCGTTTCACCATATGAGATGCTGCGCCGCGAGCGTGCCCGCTTCATCCTTGGTGTAGCTGCCTAGATATCGCAATTATGCCGTTATGCTGACCACGTCGCATTGGTGACCCACCTGGAATACGGCGTTTACCCTGCTAAACCCGACTATCCTTCGAATGCAGGGTAAATCCGCGTCAAACGCGATCTGCACCGTATGCAATCAATTGTCCTCGCCGGCATTTACCTCATCAAGCAGGTCCATGAATCGCCGTGCCGCATCGCGGTCGCCAGCGTCCTCGAAGGCCGTATCGAGGTCCGGCGCAGCACCCAGCATGTAGAGCAGCGACCACATGGCGAACCTGCGCCCCTTGTCGGTCTCCAGCCCGAACTCGACCTGCATGCGCTCGATGCCGCTTGCCATCGCTTCGGGGGAAACATTCCCGAGGTCGTCTGTCCCGAAGAACCGCCGCATCTGATCGTCAAATTCCATGCGCCTGCTTCGACAAAGTTGAGCGGCCCTGTCAATACGGACGCACTCGGTCCCGCGCGCCTGTCGCCGCGCTCCTGCGGGTGCGGTGCTTCCCGCATTGGGCCGCCGGCACTCTTGCCTCCGGCACCGTCGCCGTCCCGCACCCGTGACAAGCACGGGGCCCGCGCGACGACTGACTTGCTCCGGCAAGGGGTCCGTCCCTTGTTGCTGGCCGCGCCGTCGTCGGCGCTGGCCAGGGCGATCCCGCCTGCCTTCCCCGAGCGGGCACATAGGTGCCCTTCGAGGAGGCCTGAAATGCGGGTCGCGGTCGATGCGGTGTTTTGCCGTTCACCCCGAACGCGCGCGCGGTTCGGGGGCAAAACCTTCCCACTCTCTCATCTCGGTGGCCGAGCGAAATCGGCATCGCCAAAGCATGACGCCTGGGAGCTGGCGGCCGTCAAGGATCGCGGGTGCCCCCCGATTTTGCGTGCCCTGCGGCATGCGCCTTGTGCGCCACAAAACCGGCTCCCCCCACGCCCGCTGCTCGCGGCGGCGTGGCCTGCGGCCCCGCCGTCCTGTGACTGCCTGACTCCGGCGTCCTTCAAGGCTCATCTTTCATCGCGGTGATGAGAGAGACAGATCCTTCGGAGGATATCATGACCACTCGTTTCTCGAACTTTTCCGACCTTGCCGAGCACTATGCGCGTGAGGTTCAGACGCCCGACTATGCCCGGGCTTTCATGGAACAGACCGAGCTTTCCCGGCTTTCGGTGGCCGACGAACCCAGCTCGGCCGAAATGCCCGATCCGGACGTCGCGCAGGCGGCGATCGAAATGATGCTGGCAACGGTCTTCGACCTGTTCCGCGACACCCGCATGGAGGACTTCGCCAGCGAAGTCGCCTGGGGCATCGCTAACAGCTTCCATGTGGTGGCCAAACGCCTCGATGACCGCGAAGACGCCATGGCGAAAAAGCTCCAGGAGAAGCTGCGCGAATACGATCCCAGCGAGGTCTACGCCACCGATGTCGAGGACCTGACCATGCAGGCCAGAAGCCTTGCCGAGTGCCGCGACGCGATGGAGTGCATGCGAGATCATGCCGCCTCGATCTACCTTGTCGAAACCGGTCGGCCCTTCTCTCCGGTGCGCGGCTCGCGGGTTTCGATGAAGAGCAATGCCTCGATGATCGAAGCCCGCGATTATCTCGCATCGCAGCGCGCACAGCGGCGTGAGCAGTTCGCACCTTCGGGTCCGGTCGTGGTGTTCTCGGGCGGGCAGCAATTTACCGACATTGGCCAGGTGCACGACTACCTCGATGCCGTGCGCGAGCGCATTCCCTCGATGGTGCTGGCGACGACCGCGCAGAACAAGGGAGCGGACGTGATCGCCGCCTCCTGGGCATCGCGCCAGGGCGTGCCCGTAATCCTGTGCAAGCCCGATGCATCGCGCGGGGCTTCCGCGCCCTATCAGCGCAACGCCCGCATGCTCGCGTTCAAGCCGGTCGAGGCAATTGTCTGCAGCGGCGGCGGCATTCAGGCGAACCTGGCCGACCGGCTGCGGGAGGCACGCATCCCCATGCACATCGTGCGCGAAGCGGGTGCCGATAATGAACCCGTGCAGCGTCAGGCGAAGGTCGCGTCGCACGGCGGACAGCAGGCCGCAAAGCGCGTCGCCAAAGGGGACGATCTCCCGCCGTTCTGACCGGCGCATAATCGCAGCGAGACTACTCGCAAAAGGGTGTCCGGTCTCGCGGCCGGATGCCCTTTTTTGCTGTCGGTTGCGCACGCCCCTGCCCGGCTCGCTCGCATGCTGGCCCCGCCAGTGACGGCCCATGGCCTGCTGGCGGGACGGCATGGCTCGCATCGGCCGGGCTGGATGGATAGGGGGTATTCCTTCTCGCAGACTTCCAAGCGTGATGACCGCCATTGGCACGCGTCAAGAAGGGCGGTTCCCCCAATTTTCACGGGCCCCTGCGGCTACGCCTTGAACCCGAAAAAATCGGCTCCCCCACCCCCGCTGGCGCGGCGGTCCTGCGGCCCGTTCCGTGACCCGCGCCAAGCGCGATCATCCTGCCTCGAGACCTCTTTTCGACGTCTCTCAATAGGAGGTTTTCATGAATGCTCTCGTTTCCCGTTTCGAATTTCCGGAATTCGATCATTTTGGTTACGACGCTGCCATTCGCACCGCAACCATGCGCGCCGCGCACAGCTTCTTCGACTGCCACGTGATCGAGGACGAAGACGGGTCGTTCCGCGTCATAGAGGAAGGCGACTACAACGCGCTGCCGATACACCTCATCGACCGGATCGTCCATACTGTGCAGGGACAGATGGCCGACGACTTCGACGAGGAGAACATCGCGCGCGCCGCCAGCTTCATGAGCGTTCTGATGGACGCCGACTGGGACGATGACTGCCCGTTCTGATGCACCGATCGCGATCAAGCCGGAGGGATCCAATGTGGGTCTCTCCGGCTTGTTCTTTTTCGGGAAGCAAAAGCGCCGCCGGACACATCGAGTGCCCGGCGGCGCTGGTCTCTTGCCGAGACCGGTTTCAGCGTGCCGACAAACGCTTTTCCGCCTCGTCGAGGCCGAGCTTGCCGAGCGTTGCAAAGAACGCTTCGACCCGCTCGAACGGCGCCTTGCCAAGCGGGCTCTTGCGCATCAGCTCGATGCTCGCCTTTTGCTCGTTATCGCGCAGTTTCGCTTCGCGCGCTGCCAGCGCGTCGCGATCCTTTGCGATGGCTCGACGTTCGGCTTCAAGGCTACCTTTTCTGGCCATGATCATACTCCTGGGTGGTGCTGAAACCTCCCGCGCGCGAACCTTGCCCGGGCATGCGCCCCTCGCAAGCCTTCTCGCATCGCCAGGTGCAAATTCATGACCAATTGGCAAAGTAAAATGCATCGGCGTCAGCACCATATCTTGCCATGAAGGCCCTTCCCCATACCCTCGGAAATCCAGACAACTCCGCGAGCGACGGCATGGGTGGGATTGATTGGGAAAGTAGCAGACCGTACACTGCGGTGCAGTCTGATGATTGGCAGAAACCGGTATGTTTACGCCAGGTGCATCTTGTATTCGTCTGTATTACATTTTGGCCCTAAGCATCCGGATCGGCAGATCTGCGTCATTTCGGACATAATACGATGTGATACGTGGAAGGCCCCTGACCTTTCGCTTGCCACCCTCCCGGCGATAGCCTAGATTCCTCCTCGCGCAATTCCCGCCAGGCCCTTTTCGAAGGGGCTGGTGATGACAGATACGGTTCTGATTTCGGTGCGGCTGCCGCAGCCGATTGCCCAGGCGGCAAAGGCCGCCGCCGAAGCGCAAAAGACTTCCCGATCCAATCTCGTGCGAATCGCTCTTGAGCATTTTCTCGAAGGCGTCGCGGGAGCTTCCGAACTCGACCGGCGGCGGCAGTTCTCGCTCGAGTATCTCTTCCTCGCGCTCGACCTCATCATCCAGCGCCAATACGCCGATGTACATGGCGAACTACTCGCCGAAGCCGAGGCCCGGATGGAGGCGCTTTGTGGTGCGGCCTGACACCTGGTCCGACCGCCGCCGCCCGGGCAAGCTTCAGCACCATTCGGCGCGCGGCAACATGCCGCGCAATGCCGGTGATTTCACGCGCGGCTCGCAGCTCATCACCCACGAATTCCTGATGTGGTTCGCCTCCGCGCGGCTGCCGTTTCTCGTCTGGTTCTTCACCTTCCTCGCAGTGCTTTCGGTGGTTCTGGCGCTGCGGCTTCACGAACACGAAATTCAGATGATTGGCACGCGGATCTATGCTGCCGGATGGCAGTTCATGGAGTTCTCCAATGCCAAGGTGATCAACCTCACCCTGCCCTCGGGAGAGGTCATTCCCGCGCCCATCGGCATGGTCGCCTCGCACCCCGATGTCGTACTCGCCTGGGAGAGGATGATGCGCGCGATATGGGGCTCGCTGTTTATCTCGCTTTTCGTCGCCGTGCCGATTGCGGTGTGGTTCGTCGACTTCTCCCGGCGGCGCGGAAAGTCGATCCTCGAGGAGCGCCATCAGCGCGGCGCGATGCTCGTCGATGCCGCCGATCTTGCATCCGTCATCAACGATCACAACCGTGCCGCGCTCGCTCAGGAAGTCGCCGAACGCTTGCCGGGAAGGACCATGGACGAGGTGCTTGCTATGCCGCTTGTCGAGCGCAAGGCAGCGGGCATCCATCATGCCTATTCGCTCGCCGGTGTGCCCTTCCCCTGGCGCACCGAACAGGCGCACACGATGATGATCGGTTCGACCGGAACCGGCAAGACGACGCAGATGCGCGCGCTGATCGCGCAGATGCGCAAGCGCCGCGACCGGGCCGTCGTCTTCGATCTCACCGGCGCCTATGTCGAGGCCTTCTACAACCCCGAGACCGACACGATCCTCAATCCTATGGACGAGCGCTGCCCGTCCTGGTCGGTCTTCGCCGAAGCGAAGAACCATGCCGACTTTACCGGCATAGCCGCCGCGCTTCTGCCCGCCGATGGCGGCGGAGCGGAACCCTTCTGGATGCTGGCTGCGCGCACGCTTTTCGTCGAGACCTGCATGCGTCTCATCAAGCTGGGCAAGGCGACCAACCAGGCACTGGCGAGCCGCCTGATGATGGCTGACCTCAAGGCGGTCCACAAGCTGCTCGAGAACACCGTCGCCGACCCGCTGACCGCGCCCGAAGCGGCGAAGATGGCGGAATCGATCCGGGCGGTGTTCAACACCAATGCGCAGGCTTTGCGGTTCCTTCCTGAAGGCAAGGAACCCTTCTCGATTTGCGACTGGATCCGCGATTGCGACCAGCTCGGATCGATCCTGTTCATCACCTCCTCGCACGACGAACTGGTCCTCAATCGCGCGCTCCTCTCGCTCTGGATGAACCTTGCCGTGCACACGCTGATGCGCTTGCCGCGCACGCGCGACTTGCGCACCTGGTTCTTCTTCGACGAGGTCCATGCGCTCCACCGCCTGCCTGCGATCGAAGACGGGCTGCAGACCGCGCGCGGGTTCGGAGGGGCCTTCGTGCTTGGCATCCACAGCTTCGCCAAGCTTGCCGAAACCTATGGCAAGGAAGGCGCACAGAACCTTGCATCGCTCGCGCGCACCAAGCTCATCCTTGCCGCCGCCGATCGCGACACAGCCGAGCATTGTTCGGATTTCATCGGCCACCGCGAAGTGCGCATGATGGATGAGGCATACAGCTACGGATATTCGAACATTCGCGATGCCGCGACGATCACCCCGCGCAGCGAAGTCCAGCCTCTGGTGCTACCTGACGACATCATGAAGCTGCCGTCGTTGCGCGGTTTCCTGGTCTTCCCCGAAGGCTTCGATGCGGCACGGATCAGGCTTGCCTGGAAGGATTACCCGACCGTCGCCGAAGGCTATGTGCTGCGCGAAAATGTCGAGCCGATCGAATTTGCCGAAGAGACCGACGAAGAGGATCAGGGCGATCCGGAAGCGGGCGGGCGCGAGACCCGCGATGCGCCCGAACCCGAGCCGGAGATGGAGCGGGACGACGACCGGGAGTCTGCTCTTGAGGCCCCCGCGGACGAGGACGAACCGGCCCAATTGGGGAGCCAGGACATCGGTGAAAATGTTCCCGTTGCCAGCAGCCTGTCGCGGGTGATGAGCTATCGTCCGGGCGCGCCGGATGCCGAAATGTCCGCAGCGCAGCGCGGCGATGAAGGCGCCCCCCGCTCGTCCACGAATGTGAAGCTGGCCGGAAACGCCAAGCAGGTCTCGCAGACTGCGCGCGAACTCACCGAGGCACTCGAACCCGAGCACGGCGTTGAACGTTCCGCAGGCGGTCCGGGCGAAGCCCAATTGCCCGGCCTCGACGCCGATGACGACCTTGGGTTCTAAGGGCCATGCATTCGATCGCACCGGTTCGCTCGGCGGGCGGCGCTGCCGACTATTTCGCGAACGACAATTACTACACGGCTGAAGAGAACGCGGAAAGCGGGGTCTGGGGCGGCGAAGGCGCGCGCCTGCTCGGGCTTGTGGGCGAAGTCGGGCGAGATGCGTTCGAGGCAATCCTCGGTGGCCGGCTGCCCAGCGGCCAAATGGTGGGGCAGGTCGAGGGGCGCAGGCTGGGACTTGATCTCACCTTCTCGATGCCCAAGTCGGCCTCGATCCTGGCGCTCGTAACCGGCGACAAGCGTATCCTCGATGCACATCTTTCAGCCGTTAAATCGACGATGAGCGAGCTTGTCGAGAAGCGCCTTGCCGAAGCGCGCAATTACGAGCGCAATCGCAATGGTGAGCCGGAAAAGACTGGCAACCTCGTCTATGCCTTGTTCGCTCACGACACGAGCCGCGCGCTCGACCCTCAGGGCCATGTCCACGCCGTGGTCGCCAACCTGACACGCGACCTCAAGGGCAACTGGAAGGCGCTGTGGAACGGCGAGATCTGGAAGAACAACACCACCATCGGCCAGTTCTACCACGCCGCCTTTCGCGCCCGGCTGCAGGCGATCGGTTACGAGACGGAGAGCACAGGCAAGCATGGGGCCTTCGAGATCAAGGGCGTGCCTGCTGCCGTCATCAAGGCTTTCTCGACCCGCACCGCTGAGATCGAGGCGAAGATCGCGGAGACCGGTGCCACGAGGCTGGCCACCAAGAAGCAGATCACGCTCTACACCCGCGATCCCAAGCTCGATGTCGCCGACCGGCAAGCTCTGGTCGAGGGCTGGCAGGCGCGCGCGGCGGAACTTGGGTTTGATGGCAAGCCGCTGGTTGCCGAGGCGCAGGAACGCGCTGCCGCGCTGGCTCGCCCCACGATGCGCGAGACCGCCAGTGCTGCCTTTGCCGAAGTCGCCACCCGCATCAATGCGGCGCTGCGAGCGCCGAGCGACCTCGCTGCGTCAGGCCCCGCCGCGCTGTTCCTCTCGGCAGAGACGATCAAGGCGCAGCATGCGACCGCCTCGGCAATCCGGCATCTCTCCGAACGCGAGGCGGCATTCAGTCCCCACGCGATCCTCTCCGCCGCGCTGGGCTTTCAGATCAAAGGGCTTGAAGGCGAGGCGGTGATCGAGCGTATTGGGCAGCTGATCGACAGCGGCCATCTCATTCCCGGCAAGTCCGATCGGCTTGACGGGCATTTCGACTTGGTGACGACGCCCGAGGCGCTGGCGCGCGAGCAGCAGATATTGGACCGCATCGACGCCGGGGCGGGCAAGGGCCGCGCGTTCATGGCGCCCGACGTGGCGGTCGAGCGGTTACAACAGGCCGCGCGCGAACTGGGACGCGAACGCGCCGGTGCCGAGGACTGGCAATTGAATTCTGGCCAGTTGGCGGCGGGTGTCGCGGTTCTGTCGGGCAGCGACCGCTTTCTCAACATCCAGGGTGTGGCCGGCGCAGGCAAGTCGACCTTGCTTGGTGCAGTCGCGAAGGTTCTGGCCGAAGACGGGGTGCGCCTTGTCGGACTTGCCTTCCAGAACAAGATGGTCGCCGACCTGCGCGGGGGTGGTTCGCAGGCCATGTCGGTCGACGCGATGCAGGCGGCCGGCATCGAGGCCTATACGATCGCGCGTTTCGTCAGCACTTATGGTTCGGCCGCCGCGCGCGGGGAAGGCGAGCGTTTCGAGGCGGCGAAGGTTGCTCTGAAAGACACCGTCGTTATCACCGACGAGAGCGCGATGGTCTCCTCGCGCGATATGCTTTCGGTGATCGCGATCGCCGAGCGGCTCGATCTCGCCAAGGCCCCGTTCATGGGCGATCGCCAGCAATTGTCGGCGATCGAGCAGGGCAAGATGTTCGCGGTCTCGCAAAGCGCGGGCCAGGCGACGGTGCGCATGGACGAGAACATCCGCCAGAAGAACTCTCCCTTGTTGCTCGCGGTCGCCGGGCTTTCGAACGAGGGTCATGCCAGCCTCGCGCTCGACCTTCTGGCATCGCATGGCAAGGTCACCGAGGCGGGCAAGGACCATATCGCGGCGGCGGCCGATCTCTGGCTCTCCTTGCCGCCCGACCAGCGCGCTGAGACCGCGATCTTTACAGCCGGGCGCGACGATCGGGCGCAGATCAATGCGCTGGTCCAGGCGGGCCTGCTGCGCGAAGGCGCGCTAAGGGGCGAAGGCGTGGCGCTCAAGGTGCTGCAAAGCGCCAACACCACCCGCGAAGAAATGCGCTTTGCCTCGACCTATCGCGCCGGTCACGTGCTCGAGGCGCGCATGGAGGTGCGCGAACTCGGGCTCGGCAGAGGCGAATACACTGTTCGCGATGTGCGCCGCGACGGCAAGGTCATGCTCGAGCGCGGAGGCCGGACAAAGCTCATCGATCCCGACCGGCTCGATCCGCAGCACAGCTTCGACCGGCTCGGGCTCTACGAGCAGAAAGATCTGAGGCTTCACGACGGCGACACCGTGTTCTGGCGAGACAAGGATGCGAACCGCGATATCGCCAAATCGACCTATGCCACGGTGCTGGCAGCGACGAAGGATGCGGTCACGCTGGAGCTTGCCGACAGACGGCAGGTCACCCTGCCTGCCGGCGATCCGATGCTGCGCCGGCTCGATCTTGGCTATGCTCTCAATGCCCATATGGCGCAGGGCGTGACCATGGCGCGGGCGATCGAGGTCATATCCTCAAGCCAGCGCAACCTCGCCACCCAGCGTACGCAGAATGTGCTCAACACCCGCGCCACCGACGATATGCATGTCGTCACCAACGACCTTGCCGCGCTCAAATTCCAGCTCGACCGCACGCCGGGCAACAAGACTTCGGCGCTAGAGGCGACCGGTCGGCTCGAGGTGGACAAGTCGCCCGCGAACCCGACCGATGCGCGACACGTACCGGACCTGAAGATGAGCCCGGACCTCAAAGCCAAGCTCGATGCGGTGCTCGGTCCCCGGCCCGAACCGCCAGTGCGCCAGCTTCCCGTTCCTGAAAAGTCGTTGGGACTCGACCTGTGAGCTGTGTCCCCTCCCCCGTTCACCCATACTGCCAAGGAGCCCCGAACCATGTCTTACGATCATCAGGAAATCGGCGATTTTGCCAGCGAAGCCGACGCGCGTGACTGGGCCGAACGTAATGGCCTCGAATTGCGCGACCTGCACCTGCGCGCCCGCGGTGAGCGCAGCGTGACGCTCAGCGTGCGCCGTTCCGCGCTTGGAGATACGGCGCCAACCGACCTCTCCTATGGGCGGCGCACCGGGTTCTTCTGATGCGCGCTTCTCTCTTCAACCTCTTCCGCCGGGCAGGCCTTGCGCCGTGCCTGACCGGAGCGGCGCGGTCCGGGTCGCCTCCCACCGGGCCGCGCCGAACAGGCGGTGGAGAGAATCGCCGAATGCCCGCTTCGCATCGCGTACGATGTGCCTCGCTCGTTTCGTTCAAAGGGTGGTGTCGATGGTGCTTCAGCCCTAGTAGAGTCGTGACTCGACGTATCCGGGCGCCCGTCATTCTCCATTCGCTATGAACAAGACCATGCATCAACCAAACTCGCGCGCCGCCAATGTCCATGTCGGAACAATCGAAACTTCACCGCGCGGCCCACTCCTGCGCGATGATGAGGGTGTTGTCTGGCGCCTCGGGTTCGTCGACGACCATGTGCCCGAGGATCTCGTAGGCAGGGTGACCATTCGCGGGAGGGTTGTCGATCTCGACCGGATCGAGGTCGAGTACTGGGAGCGATTGGATGGCGGTGGTTGATGGCGCTTTCAGCTCCACCGGCATCAAGAAACGACAAGGCCAACTCAACTCATTCGCCGAGCTGAGTATACAATCTACGTCTCAGGATGAGATCAGTTCGCTTGCGAGGTCGTGAAGCGGGATTACGTCGATATCGTCCGCATATGGGAACTTTTCCGTTCCGGGATAGACGATGAGTTTCCGTGCCGGCCCGATGTCCTCGCAGGCGTTGTGAAAGCCTCTGCCCACTTTCGGTGTCAGGCTGCGCTTGATTTCGACGGCCCAGACCTTGCCTGACGGCAAAGTGAGCAGCAAATCGACTTCAGCGCCGGCCGATGTTCGATAGAAGTTTGCAAGTGTCCCGTCCGGTGCAGCGCCAATGAGATTTTCAATCACAAATCCTTCCCAACTTGCCCCCGCCACGGGGTGAGCAAGCAAGGCTTCGAGGTTGGCGATATCCAGCAGACTGTGCACGAGACCGCTGTCGCGCACGTAAATCCGAGGCGATTTGACGAGGCGTTTTCCGACATTGGCGTGCCAGGGGGGCAGTCGGCGCACCAGCAGCAGGTCGACCATCAGGTCCAGATATGTCGCGACCGTCTTGCCATCGACGCCCAGCGATCGTGCAAAATCTGCTGCATTCAGCAGGCCTGACTGATGATGTGCGAGCATGGTCCAGAACCGGCGCAGCGTTTCAGTGGCGATGCGTGGCCCCAATTGCGGAATATCGCGCTCCAGATAGGTCTTGATGAAATCCTTGCGCCAGCGTCCGCTGGCCCTGTCGCTTGATGCCAGAAAGCTGTCCGGAAAGCCGCCCTTCACCCAGAGTTCGTCCTGCGTGTCAGCACCGCTTTCGAGGATATCAAGCGGCGTCATTTCCAGATAGGAAATCCGGCCGGCCAGACTTTCTCCTGACTGGCGCATCAGATCAAGCGAGGCTGAGCCCAGTAGCAGGAATCTGCCGGCGCGTTGTCCTCGCTTGCGGCCTCGATCGACGAGGCCGCGCAGGTTCTGGAACAGGCCTGGCAACCGGTGGACTTCGTCGAGGATAACGAGTTTGTCTGCGTGTCCTTCAAGGTAGAGTTCAGGCTCCGCAAGACGTGCACGATCGGCGTCGGATTCGAGATCGAGATAGATCGAGGGCGTTCGCTCGCCGATTTCATGTGCGAGCGTTGTCTTGCCGACCTGGCGCGGTCCAAGTAATGCTACTACCGGGCTTTCGCCAAGGCGTTCGAGCAGTTCTTCCTGAATTCGCCGGCCAATCATCCTTGCATTTATGGAGTTTAACTCCACGATTGCAAGGTTAAATTGACATTGAGAGTGCCTGCTCAGGGAACAGCAGGTGGAATGTCGGGCTTTGCCGTCGGCGTCCAAACGCTGCAATCCAGCGCATGCGCGCTGCGGGAGGAGGATGGAGCGGCAGGGGCGTGGGGCGCTGATTTGCCCGGCCATGCGATTGAAAATCGAGCCCGATCGGGCTATCCATGTGGGGACAAGGAAGACCCGCCATGGACCATGATCCCTACGGACTCGATGGCTTGCCAATCAATGCCAAAGGCGTTGACTGCGACCCTGTGACTGGTGAAATCCTGTCGAATGAGCCGACTGGCAGCTTTGCATTCGAGCCATACACAATTGCTCTCGTCATTCTCTCGATAGGCTTCCTCATCCTGATGGCGTTCGAGGCAGGCCTGATCAATTAGATTATTCAATTCTTGCGCTTGGCCACATGCAGGTGGTCGCGCGCCGGGTTGTCGGGGAACCGCTCGAAGTCGACAGAATAGGATGGCCCGAGGCGTTCGCGCACACGGGCAGCCCATTGCTCACCCTGCTGGTCGGAGATATTGTTTCCCCTGAAGTCGAGCGCGCGATTGGCATAATGCGCAGACCCGGAGACATGCTGGCTGCTGTCATTTCCAGAGGTGACCACCGGCTTTGGCAGGCCAAGCGCCCTCGCCTCTTCCGCGACCGCGCCCATCGCCGGGACCAGCGCTCCATCCATCCGGTCGAGTCGCACACCACGCTTGATGCCAAGTCCGAGCTCGCGTGCCATGGCGGCCCCATCGACCGGCCCAGCAAAGTCCTGCGTGATCAACCTGCTCTCGCTCAGACTTCCGGTTGGTAGCGGCACGCCTGCGGGGATATCGAGATCGGCGGCCGAACCCAGAGTGCCCTGCCCCGCAATCTTCGCGACATCGGCCAGTTCGTCGATCCGGCGGCTGCGCAAGTCACTCATCAAGTCGTCCATGATGAAGCTGATCGCCTGGTCGCGCCGGGCGATATCGCGGTAGTCGAGCCGCGGGTTGGAGATATCGGGCAGGTGCCATTCGGGATGTTCGCGTTGCAGCGTCTCGTAGCGCTCCTGGATAAGGTTCGACATGTCGCTCGAGACCTGGAAGCCATGGCTCTCCGCATAGCTGGCTTCCGACATCATGCGACCGCCGATCTCGCGGTAGCGTGCAGCGGCGGCCCGGCGTTCCTCGGCTGCGGCGACGCGCCAGTCGGTTCCGCCATTGCTGGTGCGCGACTGGCTCGAATCGGAATAATCGGAGTCCTGGCTGTAGGTCCCGCTCGATTGCACATCGCCCGCATTGCCGCTGATCACGACGCGGCTGCCAACGTCCTCCGACTTGTCAGTGCCACGGGTGACCTGGTTTGTTGACGACCGCTCGCTGCTTGCTCGGGAATCTTCGCCCCATTCCTTTCTGCCATAACCATTGACGCTCAACGAGCCAGACAGTCCGGCTCCCTTGCCCGCTTCTACATTGCCTCCGCTGCTGCCCGAATTTGCGTCGGGCTTTCCCTTCCCTGCACCACCCGGAGAACCGCCAGACAAGCGCCCCCCTAACCCGAGTGAATAGCCAAACGTCCGATTTTCGAAGTCGGAGTAGGTACGACTATTCCCCTGCCGCAGGATCAGGTCATCGTTCGTGACCTCGCGGGTTGACTTGCCCGACGAGCCTTCGATGAGGACATTGCCGCCGACATTGTGCGTGTCGGATGCGCGTGAACCACTTTCGCTGCGCGAGCCGGTGACCTGGCTCGATGCGGCGACTTCGCTGCCGAACCGGCCGCGCGAACTAGACCAGGTAGTCGACGTGCCGTTCTCGATCCGGTCGGCCTCGTTGAGATACCACTGGCCCTGGTTCCTGAGATCACTGGCATAGCCGCGCGTCATCGTCGCCTTGAACGGCAATTGCGAAATCGCGCCGCTCGCATCGATCACCGAATGGGCATCGCCATAGGTGCGGTACATGCGTCCGTCCTCGCCGCGCAGGCTCGCCTGCGGTGCCCCCGCCATGAGATTGGGAGCAAGGTTCCACTGCGCCATCTGCCGGTTCTCGGCGTTGAGGTTGCCGTAGCTGACATCGCCGAACGCATAATTGCCGGTGGTTCGTTCGAGCGCGGCGGCATCGGCCGCGCCCTGGGCTGGAGACAGAAGTGCCCCCATATTGTGCGCGACCGAAAGCGTGCCGCGCATGACCATCAGCGCGAGCACCGGCACCGACATCATCAGGAACCCGGCCATCGTCGCCACGTC
>Ga0207876_1000050_pt1 | contig 72207 bp, 79 predicted proteins | sample MalvirmetaMSP146_FD_184237 | JGI IMG/M metagenome (GOLD analysis project Ga0207876, IMG submission 184237) | Marine viral communities from the Deep Pacific Ocean - MSP-146 (SPAdes) | ecosystem: Environmental > Aquatic > Marine > Oceanic | place: Pacific Ocean | collected 2011-07-10
TCGATACAACAATTAAACCCTTATAACTTTAAAGAGGATCTCCTATGAAAGGTGGATTAGGTAATCTGATGAAACAGGCCCAGGAAATGCAGGCCAATATGCAAAAGGCTCAGGAAGAACTGGCCAATGTCGAAGTCACTGGTCAGGCGGGTGGCGGCATGGTGCAAATCACCATGACCGGCAAACACGATGTTAAACGTGTGAGCATTGAAGATAGCCTGTTTCAGGATGATAAAGAGATGCTGGAAGATTTGATTGCAGCAGCTGTTAATGATGCAGTAAAACAAGTCGAGAAAACTACCCAGGAACGCATGGCTGGCATGATGCCTCCAGGCATGAAATTACCTTTCTAATTCAGATATGGCTACTCTCGGTCCCAGTATTGATCAACTGATCCAGGCTTTACGCTGTTTACCCGGCGTGGGGCCAAAATCAGCTCAGCGAATGACGTTTCATTTACTGGAACGCGATCGTAGCGGTGGGGAACATCTGGCTGAAATGCTGAGCAAAGCGCTGGCTAATGTAAAACATTGCCAGCGCTGTCGTATTTTAAGTGAAGAAGATATTTGCAGTCGCTGTAACGACAGTTCACGCCGTGAAGATCAACTGTGTATTGTGGAGATGCCCAGTGATGTGATTGCTATTGAACAGGCAACGCATTATCAAGGACAGTATTTCGTGCTGACCGGTCATTTATCTCCATTGGATGGTATCGGACCTGAAGCATTAGGCATCCCCGATCTCATTGCGCGGTTTGATCAGAAAATTGTTACTGAAGTCATTCTGGCAACCAATCCAACGGTTGAAGGCCAGGCTACAGCACACTATATTAGTGAAATAGCACGTTCAAGAGACATTCATGTAACACGGTTGGCACATGGTATACCATTGGGGGGTGAACTTGAGTATGTTGACAGTGGTACACTGTCTCATGCATTTGCTGGGCGAGAAAAATATTAACCGATCCAAACACTATTAGAGTGGATTTACATGACGGAAATCTATACCGCATACGACTCATTAAAAAACTTTAACGGTCTCATCCACCGCCAGCCGTTGTTTATTTCCAAAAAACTCGATGTCGACAGTTATCACCTGACTTTTCTTGATACTGGAGGAAATCCGCTGGGTGAAGACGCACCAGTTCCGGATTTTCTATCGCAGCTTTCTGACATATTGCAGGCGATAAATCATAATCAAAAAACCTTATTAACCATTCCCGGCTCGTGGCAAAAAGCACTTTTCGAGTATGAAATGCCTGGAATTGATCTGATCATTGAAGCCAATGACCGTTCAATAACGAAACCAGCCAGTTCACATGTCAGTTATGCGGAAAGTGCCAAGAGTAATGTTGGTAATGGTCGGACACTTTTAATTGATTTGGAAGAGTTCTCTGAAAATGAGATATCTGAAAATCTGCCAAAATGGCGGCAGCAACATCCCGTGCTGTGCGCTTTAAACGTCAATGCCTTCTCACAGTTCAGTCTTTGTCAGTTACATGATATCGATTTACTCCAGGGATTTTTCTACACGCTTCCAGATAACAGTATTGATAAGAAAATCGCTCCTGCTGCACAAACGCTGATGGAGCTTCTGGTCAAGTTACAGGATCCTGAAGTAGAGGTTGATGAACTGGCGGAAATTATTAATCAGGATGTGGCATTAAGTTATAAATTGCTGCGTCTGATTAACTCAGCTTTTTTTGGCCTCCCGCGTGAGGTTGGCAGTACCCGGCAGGCTATCGTGATGCTGGGTCAGAACAAAATTAAAACCTGGGCAAGTCTGTTATGCCTCTCCGGACTTGATGATAAACCCAATGAACTTCGCACCATTGCGATGATTAGAGGGCGGATGTGTGAATTACTAGCGAAACATTATAAAGGCCATGCTGACGTATTTTTCGCCGCGGGTTTGTTTTCCACTCTCGATGCTTTAATGGATAAACCGCTCGAAGTGCTGTTACAGGACCTGCCATTAAGCGAAGAACTGCATTCAGCGCTTTTACATAAAGAAGGGCCGGCAGGCAGTGCTTTGAATCTGGTACTGAATTATGAGCGCGGTAACTGGTCGGCAATTGATTATTCAGTAGTGAGTGCTGATGCATTATTAGCGGCTTATCTGGATGCACTTTACTGGGCTAAAGAGTTAAATCTCCAGTTAAACGATTAATGGCTATAAGCTGGTTAGGAACTCCCGAGGACAGCCCTTTTCCACCCGTTAATCAGGCGACATCCCATGGTTTGCTAGCGGCTGGCGGAGATTTATCCATCACCCGCCTTCTTAATGCTTATCGTCATGGTATTTTCCCCTGGTTTAACGCATACGATCCGATTTTATGGTGGAGTCCTGATCCGCGAATGGTGTTTCATACTGATAAAATGCATATCAGCAAAAGCTTAAAAAAAGCATTACGGCAAAAACCATTCGATATTACATTTGATCAGAATTTTAAGGAGGTCATGCAGGCCTGTGCTGCACCCAGATTATTAAAATTGCCTGTTGAGCAACATGAAACCTGGATCCATAATGAAATGATTTCAGCTTATATGGAACTGCACCAGGCAGGATATGCTCACAGTGTGGAATGCTGGCAGCAGGGACAGCTTGTTGGGGGAGTTTATGGTGTCGCGATTGGTAAGATGTTTTTTGGTGAATCCATGTTCAGCTTTAAAACCAATGCCTCAAAAATTGCTTTAGTAGCCTTGTCTCAGCAGCTAAAACAATGGGGTTATCCTTTGGTTGATTGCCAGGTGTATTCCGAACACCTATCGCGTCTTGGCGCCGTCACCCTGCCAAGAGAAATTTTTGTGCAACAAGTACAAAAACTTTGCGCACTGCCAGGCCAGACTGGCTATTGGCAAACCACGACACCTCCTTTTTCCTATGAGCCTTGATTTTTATCAGGATCGTCCCCATGCCTGCTCATATCTTGAAGACAGACAGGCGAGAAACATTTATCCCGATCCAATGCGGCCGCTGACTAATGCCTTATACGGTCAATTGATTCAGCATGGATTCCGCCGTAGTGGAGAACATGTTTATCGTCCATTTTGTCAGGCATGTAATGCCTGTGTTCCGGTAAGAATATCGGTTAACCATTTCCGTCCTAACCGCAGCCAACGACGCTGCCTGAAAAAAAATGATGACGTCACTCTAAGCATCCGTCCAGCTGTTTTTGATGATGAACACTATGATCTTTATCAACGCTACCTGGCGCATCGCCATGCCGGTGGAGGAATGGATAATCCAAGCAAAGAAACCTACCTGCAATTTCTCACCAGCAGCTGGAGTGATACGGCATTTATAGAATTCAGAACGGCGGACAAACTGCTGGCTGTTGCGATTACCGATTTTGTAAACGACGCTGCTTCAGCGTTCTACACGTTTTTTGACCCGGAATATTCGGACAGAAGTTTGGGTACCTTTGCTATTCTCAAACAGATTGAATTAGCGCAACAACAGAATTTATCCTGGTTGTATTTAGGCTACTGGATTGGTGATAGCCCTAAAATGCGATACAAGAGTCATTTCTCTGCATTACAGCAATTTGATGGCCAATGGCGCGACTTTGATAAAAAAGCTTTGAATAATCAGTAATATTACGGCAAAATGGATCTTTTAATAGTTAGGCAAAATCAGACCTGTATGGCAAAAGAAGATCATATTGAATTCGAAGGCACTGTCATTGACACCATGCCCAATACCACTTTCCGGGTTGAACTGGAAAATGGTCATGTTGTAACAGCACATATTTCGGGAAAAATGCGTAAAAACTACATCCGCATTCTGACCGGTGATAAAGTGACTGTGCAGCTGACCCCGTACGATTTAAGCAAAGGCCGCATCGTTTATCGCGCTCGCTAACCGCTAAAAGTAACAACTGCTGTCACTAGTTGTTGTTAAATTCCGTTTTTAATGCTGTCGCCAGGCAGCTGCAATTGCCAAACCTAACATCCCCACAAAGGTCAGCAACGTCCAGGCAGGTATACTGAGGGTCAGAAATGTCCAGGATACTTCAGCGCATTCCCCTGAACCGCTCAGCACCATGGACAATGCATCGGTCAACGGAAAGTTTTCCATAATAAAGCCCATTCCAGGGCCGCAACTGGGTACCTGATCGGCAGGCAGACTCTGCAACCAGACATGCCGTGCTGAAACGGCCGCGCCTAGTAATGCCGTTAAACCAATCAAAGCAGCATAAATTTTAGTACCTGTTCTGGCAGGATTATGTATCGCTGCTATCAGAAAAAATATTCCGGTAACCATCACCAATACACGTTGCAAAATACACAGCGGACAGGGTTCCAATTCCATTACATGCTGCATATAGAGTGCAGCGAGAAATAAACTGAAACAAAATAAAAATCCGCCAAACAATAGCTTGCGTGTGGTGATCAAAACGGTTTCCTCCGTTGGATTAATTTGTGCTAAGTTAACCTAAAAACCGCATCAGATAAAGGGTTAAGTCATGTCAGAAAATAACTTCGAAGAAAAGTTCGCAGCAGCTTACGACAAAATGATGGAACGTATTCAGCATTTTTTTGAAGAATCTGAAAGCAATGCTGTTCCTACCCTTAAACAACGCATTGAACTGGCAAAATTACGCGCTATAGAATTACGAGAAGTCACCGCAGAAGAAGCCGACAAAATTGCCTATTATGTTGAGCGTGATTTACATGATGCTGCGGAATATCTGGAAACAACGGGTAAGGAATTTTCCACCTGGTTTAATTTTGATTTGCAGCTCGTTGAAGCGCGGCTATATGAATTATTTGCCTCTGTCGCAGACCGCACACGCCTTGAGCTCGGCCAGCTGGCCAGTCAGGCACAAATGGCTCAGCAATATCACACCGGAGAAATTACCGGTATAGGCACTTTATTTTGTGATTCATGCGGTACAGAAATGCACTTCAAGAAAACAGGTCGCATCCCTCCTTGCCCAAAATGCCATCACACAGATTTCAGTCGCTATTCAAAATAAATTTTAACTAAAATCTTCCGGCCAATAGAAAGCACCCTCTGCAATCAACTCGCAACAGACATCGGCCAATGCAGGGTATTTGCGTAATTGCTGCCAGTCCTTCTGGTCGAGTTGAGATTGGGTGGTTAGCCACGAAAGCGTTTCCACTGCGGCCAACTCAACAGAATAAGCTTCACCAGCAACAAATAAATAGGCCTTAGCAGTATCGTTATGCCAGGCAAAGCGTAAATACCCATTGCGTTGTAAATACTCGCCGTTGTTAAAGCGTCTATCCAGTTCGGCGAGCGAGGCTTTATCAGCGATAAACTCGTCGGCCAGCTCCTGTAAAGTTGATTTGGTTTCTGTGACCAGTCGCCCTACCGCTAAAACCATTAAGTCAGAGTTTTCAGTGATGGTTTTCAACAATAAATTCTGAAACCGCTTTATTGCACTGTCATCAATTTCCGTTGTTGAAGACGCTGCGTTTGTATCGCCATCAGCATAAAGTTGTTCTGCAATATCCTGCTCTTGCAGTGTATGACTGAAAGCATCCAGCAACTGTAACTTTGATGGGGCCCTAAAACCTACTGAAAACGTCAGGCACGGATTTAATGCCACACCATGATGAGCATAGTGCGGTGGCAAATAAAGCATATCACCTGGATGCAAATCCCATTGCTGATCGGCTGAAAACTGCTGCAATATACGTAAATCGGTATCACTCCTGAAAACCGCATCGGCTAACGGTTTATCACTGATTTGCCAGTGCCTGATTCCCTGCGCCTGCAGTAAAAAAACATCATAGCTATCGGTATGCGGTCCAACTGAACCGCCCTCCGGTGCGTAACTAATCATTACATCATCCCGACGCCAGTCGGCAATGAAATCAAATGCAGTTAGCAGCTTCTGTAACGGTGGATAATGCTTATCCATATCCTGCACCAGTAATGTCCAGTGTGTTTCCGGTAAAGCAGCAAAATCATCTTCATCAAAAGGACCGTGTTGCAGTTGCCAGGGCCTATCACCAAACTCTTCAATCAAGCGTGATTCGATTTCTGCTTCAGCTGCAAACGCCGCTAAATCCTCTTGAGTCAGATCACTGACGGGCAGAGGAAATGCCTGACGAATCACCAACGGTTTCTTTTGCCAGTATTCATCTAGAAACTGCTGCTGAGTCAAACCGGTATTAAAAAACGCTGTCATAAGCTTGCTGCATGAAACTGTAACTGGGGGTAAAGCCTTGGGCCTTCATTATGAATAACGACACGACTAATTGCGGCGTAAGGCACTTGAATGCGAAACATTGCCTCAAGCGGCATTGCTAACACCTCAGCGAGAATAACGCGAATAACCCCGGCATGAGCGACCAGTAAAATATGATTATCAGTATGGGATTGCACTAAGGTTTGCCAGGCTTTTTGAATACGCCGTTGAAACGCTAATAATGATTCGGCATTGGCTGGCGTATTTTTTATCGGGTCATCATAGAAGGCATAAAACGCTTTTTTGTTCTGTTGCTCCAATTCGCTGGCAGTTTTACCTTCCCAGTCACCAAAACCGATCTCTATAAATGCAGAATCACATTGCAATGAAATGCCATGTTTATCTGCAAGTTCTTTGGCAAAGTCCGCGCAACGAATTAAAGTGGAACTGACTATTTTTTGCCAGGGCTGACTATTTTCAGTTGCACAGCGCATCTGCTGCCAACCTAACTCACTTAAAGGATCATCCAGTTGCCCACGATAGCGCATTCCGCCTTGGGGTTCTCCATGACGCATCAAATCGATCACTAAAGCCATTGTTAACCAATAATTTCAACTTTGAGAATGACGTTATCCACCGCTGTGACCTGGACCCGAGTCCCTGTAGGACAATCGGGCCCATGCACTTTCCAGGTTGAATCGTCGAGAATGACTTTCCCCTGTCCATTCACAATAGGGTTGGTCAATGTGATAATGCGGCCAACATGCTGTTCGCCGCGCCGGTTTAATAGGGGTTCATCGGTGGCAATGGGATGTTTAATGTAATAGCGGCGCCACAACACAATACTGAGCACCGACAATACTGCAAACATCAACCATTGAAACTGCCAGGCAATCTCAGGAAACAGTAACAACACCAGACCGGTGAGAAATGCCGCGATTCCCAGCCACAAAGCAAAAAAACTGGGCAGGATAATTTCCAGAGTAATCAACACTATTGCTAATACCCACCAGTGCCAGAAGTCGATAATGAAAGGCATATCAGTTGTCTTTACGCACGAAGGCTTCTTTAGCCAGTTCGGTTATGCCTGCCAGTGAGCCGATAACGCTTCCAGCCTCCAGCGGCATCATGATGATTTTGTGATTATCGGCACTGGCCATATCTTTGAGCGCTTCAATATATTTTTGGGCAACAAAATAATTTACTGCCTGCACATCGCCTTGGGCAATCGCTTCAGAAACCATGGTGGTGGCTTTGGCTTCCGCTTCTGCAAGACGCTCACGTGCTTCCGCATCCCGAAATGCCGCTTCACGACGGCCTTCCGCATCCAGAACTGCAGCCTGCTTCTCACCCTCTGCACGCAAAATTTCAGATTGACGATGGCCTTCAGCTTCCAGGATATTTGCGCGTTTAATCCGCTCTGCTTTCATCTGACGGCCCATGGCCTCAATCAGATCGGCTGGTGGTTCAATATCCTTAATTTCAATCCGGGTAACTTTAATGCCCCATGGTGTTGTTGCATCATCGACCACTGTTAGAAGACGTGTATTGATTTCATCACGTTTGGATAGCAATTCATCCAAATCCATTGACCCCATTACTGTCCGCACATTGGTCATGGTTAAATTCAGAATAGCATTATCCAAACCACTGACTTCATAAGCTGCTTTTGCGGCATGGATCACCTGATAAAACACCACACCATCAACTCGTACCATTGCATTATCCTTGGTGATAATACCTTGAGAGGGCACATCCAATACCTGCTCCATCATGTTGATGCGTGCGCCAACCTTATCAATCACCGGCACAATGATATTCAAACCTGGTCGCAAGGTTTTGGTATAGCGGCCAAATCGTTCAACCGTATATTCCCAGCCCTGGTCTACCGACTTGACGCCCATTAAAACAAGGACAATGGCCAGTACCAGCACCACGATAACAAATAGCGAAAAACCTTCCATTACTCTGCTCCATTGCGACTTTTAATCTTCACTGGATGATACCAGCAAAGTATATTAAGCGGGTGGATCTTGGACATTTTGGGGTCAGCGTTAGACAATAGACAACATGATCATTCGGAACCGTTTTATATGAAATCTTTGAGCCTAATTCGTAGCCTGTTTTTTGTCGCTTTAATGAGTTTTGGGGTCGCAGCACAGGCTCAACAGTGGTACCACGTTGAACTGATCGTTTTTGAAGTACTCAATCCATCTGATAACGAACAGTCGCCGGTATTTACCTTGCAGGATCCTGCTCCTTTGAAAGTGGGTATGGCCAACAAAATTATTCAACCAGCAGGTAACAAAAATCTGACAGATATTTCACAACGGCTGCGTAATTCAGCAGGTTATCGGGTAATAAGCCATCAAACCTGGCAACAAGCCGTTGGCAGTCGCAGTCGGGCACAAGCGGTGGCGATAGACTCTGATAGGGTTCAAGGACAAGTACGTTTTCATATTGCTACCTATTTACACGCGAGTCTGGATCTATGGTTGCAGGATGGTGTGCGCTCAGTGGAAAGCAATTCATATCATACTTTGCATCAACCACGTTTAGTGGAATTGCGCCGTATTCGTAGTAAGCAGGTGCATTATTTCGATCACCCGCGATTTGGCGCTATTCTGCAACTGATACCGGTATCAACACCGGATCAGGTGCTGAGTAATATGACCGAACCAGAAACCTATTCACTGCCGTCTGAAGGTGAAGCTACAACAGCGGAATAACCCCTTTCAATAATCGTCTTACCTGCCCCATCGAGTCATCCATGGTGTCCAATATGGCTTCTATAGTCAGGGGGTGTGAACTTAAACCAGCCGCCTGATTAGCCACGACAGCAATACTGGCGTAGGCAATATTTAATTCTCGTGCCAGTGCCGCTTCAGGCATGGCCGTCATGCCCACCATGTCAGCACCATCATTTTTTAATTTCTGGATCTCTGCAGCCGTTTCCAGTCTCGGTCCCTGAGTTACCGCATAGGTTCCGCCATCGATAACTGTCATTTCTTCACTATTGGCCGCAAGCTGTATTTGCTGACGCAGTGTTTCATCAAATGGGTAGGTGAAATCAATATGCTTATCGGCTGAAAAATCCTCACTGGCAAAACTGGATTCCCTTCCCCAACTGTAATCAATCAACTGGTCAGGTAATGCAATTGTTCCCGGCATATAGGGCTCCGTAATACCACCCACCGAAGCAACAGCGAGTATTTGTTCTACTCCTAACTGGTGAAACGCCCAGATATTCGCCCGATAATTAATAAGATGTGGCGGAATTGTATGATGTTCACCATGTCTAGGCAGAAAAGCCACCGTTTTATCGGCATAACGACCAATCGTTAATGGCGCAGAGGGCTCGCCAAAAGGCGTTTCTCGCTGCATTTGCTGTTCCAGAATCAAGCCCTCCAGCTGGCTTAACCCACTGCCTCCAATTAATCCAATCATGATGCATTCTCCTTGACGGCAAAGATGCCAGGCGCATTACGTAAATAGCCTTTGTAATCCATACCAAAACCGAAAACATAACGATCAGGAATTTGTAAGCCAATATATTCCGGTTGAACGCCATATTTATTACTGTGCTGTTTATCTGCCAATACCACTGCTTTTACAGAAGTCGCACCAGCCTGCTGACAAAAGTTACGCAACGCTGCCAATGTAATGCCTTCATCATATATATCATCCACTAACAGCACATGTCTGCCATTAAGATCAATATTCGGCTTGGCCAGCCAATTCAGTTCGCCGCCCACTGTTTTATCACCATAACGTGTCGCATGAATATAGTCTGTTTCCAGCGAAAACTGCAGTTTTGGTAATAAATGGCCCATGGTCATCACCGCACCGTTCATCACGCAGAGCAGCACAGGATTTTTGTCGAGATAATCCTTGTCCAGCTGCATAGCCAATCGATCGAGACTTTTATCAATGGCCTGCAAACTAAATAAACACTCTGCTTCGGGCATTACCTGATTCATCTACTTCACCTATCTGTATCAATATCAGGCAGTATAATAGGCTGCTTTGATTACGGGAAAGCCAAAATGGCACGTTTTTGGCCGATTCTGCTGTTTATCGCCATTTTTATTTTCGTCTGGCTGCAACCTGAAAAACTGCAATCCGAAAATAATGCGTCGGAAATATCCTCTCCGCAGCGGGTCATCAGTCTGGCTCCTAGCATTACCGAAACACTGTTTGCACTGGATGCGGGTGATAAAGTGGTTGCGGTAACGGACTATTGTCGATACCCCAACCAAGTGAAAAATCTTCCCAAAGTTGGCGGTTATCTGGATCCAAATCTGGAGCAGATTGTTCGCTTGAAAGCCGATATGGTTATCCTGCTGGAACGCCAACAAAGCTTAAATACGCAACTGCAGCAATTGGGGATTAAAACGCTAAGTATTGATAACTCCAGTCTGGCCGGCATTCGAAACAGCATCATTGATATAGGCGTAGCAGTTAATAATGTGTCATTGGCCAGAAACCTGGTCAGCGAGTTTGATAATCAGCTTGAATCAATCCAACAGAAAATCCACAATCAGCCCGAACCGACTGTTTTGATTGCGATAGCCCATAGTTCACATACGCATTTTCTGGATAAGGTATATCTCGCCGGACAACAGGATTTTTATAATGATTTATTGTCATTTGTTGGTGCGACCAATGTCTATCAGGGACCAAACATAAAAGTGCCTGCAGTTTCCACAGAGGGCCTGTTACGGCTTAACCCTCAAATCATTGTTGATATTTTTCCCAGCGAAGAAGTGTATTCACCTGACCTCACCAAGCTACGGCAGCAATGGCAGAGACTGGATAAAATTGATGCCATCAGCAATAACCAGTTATATATTATTCAAGCCGATTATGCAGTGATCCCCGGCCCCCGAATCATTCAACTGGCAGAGGATCTGGCGCGGATATTTCATCCACAACTGGATTGGGATGTATCTCTAGATGATTAGCTGCAGCAATATTTTGGTAAAGGTCGGCGATAAAACACTGATTGAAGACATCAATTGCGATATTGCCCGTGGCGATTACCTGTGTATTGTGGGACCAAACGGCTCTGGCAAAAGCACTTTTTTAAAAACCTTATTTGCGCTTCAGCCTGTGTCGGGGGGGAAAATATCTATTGATGGACAAATGCTCTCACATTACAGCCAGAAAAAACTTGCCCAACTCATCAGTTATGTGCCGCAGACTGGAGGCAGTCACCTGAGTTTCAATGTTGAAGAATTTGTACGGATGGCAAGATACAGTTACCACCATATCTTTTCTGAGTGGCAATCGCAGGATCAGGACGCAGTAGAAAATGCGCTCACGATTACTGACAGCCAACCCTTTCGCTTTCGTAAAATGTCGACTCTCAGTGGTGGAGAGTGCCAACGGGTAATGATTGCCGCCGCTCTGGCGCAGGATACGCCGGTTTTAATGTTGGATGAACCCACGGCCTTTCTGGATCCCCATCACCAGGTTGCCGTACATCAATTAATCCGCAAACTGAATCAACAACTGCACAAAACCATTATCGAAGTGACCCACGATATCAATCATGCTGCGCAGCACAGTAAACATGTATTGGCGTTACTGGATGGTAAATGCCTGTGGCATGGCCCTGCTGAACAGTTTTTAGATGCCGAACGGTTACAGCAGCTTTATCAGCAAGCGTTTGTGTTTGCCAAACATCCACATCATGACCGGCTGATTGCTGTGGCAGATGAATCATGAGCATAAAACTTAAACTCATCGCATTAAGCCTGTTTACCATTCTGGTGGTCATTATCAGTCCGTGGCTGGATTTTTCAGCGGCTGGTTCGGCAGAAATCCAGCAAATGATTATCTATGAGTTGCGGATCCCAAGAGTGTTATTTGCATTTACTGCGGGCTGTGGTCTGGCATTGTGCGGCATGGTATTTCAGGCAATGTTTCGCAATCCGCTGGCCACACCATTTACCCTCGGCGTCGCCAGCGGAGCCTCACTAGGGGCAGCGATCAGTGTCTATACGGGTATTAGTTTTACGATTTTAGGGTTAAGTGCCACCAGCCTCAGCGCGTTTGCCGGTGCGTTAATCGCCATCAGCTTTGTTTACAGTATCAGTCGATTTCGGTTTGGCTTTTCCGGCGAAACCTTATTGTTAACCGGTGTGGCTATTAGTTTCTTTTTTTCCAGTCTGATTCTGTTTATTCAGTATCTCAGTAATGTTGCCGATTCATTTCAAATCATCCGCTGGTTGATGGGCAGTTTAACCGTCGTCGGTTACCAGGAATTAAAGCAACTGTTACCTTTTGTTATGCTGACGGCAGTAGTGATTATTTATCTCAGCCGCGAACTGAACCTGTTAATGGCCGGTGATGAAATAGCCACAAGTCGAGGCGTTTCGGTGAAATACGTACGCTACGCATTATTTTTTGTTACTTCGTTGTGCGTGGGTGCTATCGTTGCTTTATGCGGTCCAATTGGCTTTGTCGGCATGATGGTGCCACATATCTGTAGATTGATAATCGGTGAAGATCATCGTTATTTGATACCGGCCACATTGCTTTTTGGAGGTAGCTTTCTGGTGATTTGCGATACGCTTGCCAGACTAGTCATTGCCCCTGCAGAATTACCTGTGGGTGTTATTACCACGTTATTGGGCGGACCGTTTTTCCTGTGGCTTTTGATGCGATATAAATCGCAGCATTAATATAGCGAAATCGTTAACTGCTGCTGTCATTCGCGATTTTTGCTGCAACATTTCTCTGGCGGGTATTTATATGACTGATTCTGATAACCGTTTAACTGCCACAGTGATGCAAAAAACCTTTAACAGACGCCAAATATTACGTTATCTGGCTGCCAGCGGTGCCATGTTAATGATGCCCGCAGCATTGGCGAACTTGCCTAAAGAAGCACCTCGTCAGCTGTCGCTGTATAACCTGCATACTGAAGAAAAGCTCAAAGCGACTTATTGGGCGCAAGGCGAATATCAGCCGAATGCACTGGCAGAAATTGATTACCTGTTACGTGATCATCGTAGCGGCGAACACACAGATATGGATCGGCAATTGTTGAATTTAATGTTTCTGTTACAGCAGAAAGCACAAAGTAAACAAGCGTTTCATATTATTTCCGGTTATCGCTCCCCCGCCAGCAATGAAATGCTACGCAAGAGCAGCACTGGCGTCGCTCAGAAAAGTCTCCACACACTTGGCATGGCGGTAGATTTACGGTTGCCAGGCACCAACCTCGAAGAATTGCGTGATATGGCGATAAATCTGCAAGGTGGTGGCGTTGGTTTTTATCCAAAATCTGACTTTATTCACATTGATACCGGGCGAGTCCGCCAGTGGTAAATTAAAGCTCGGTAATTTCCTGCATCAGCTGTTGAGCTTGTTGATAAAAAATAGTCATCTGATTTTTATATTGCTCACTGAATTGTTGATGATGCAGTTGCATTTTAAGATGCAGTTTTCGCAATCTATCGTGAAACGCCCTTTGCTTCTCCAGATTGATATAACTGTCACAGCTGGTCATACAATTAGGGTCAAGCCCGCATTCGTAGCGGTTAATGGTTTCTTCATGCTGCATAATTAATTCAACATGTTGATCCAGCTTGGCAGTGTGTTCGGGTAAACTTCTTTCCAGTTTGTGCAGAACGGCTATTAATCTCTGAGTATGATGCGTCCAGGAATCTGCATCGGCCAACCAGCGAAGATGATCAGCCCGCCACTGTTCACTTTCTTGTTTGAGTTGTTGCAATTCATCCATTTCACACCTCACTGTGTTGATTGGTAAAATCAGTCATTGCTTGTGAAGGCTTGCTATCAAGTAAGCATACACGACCTGACAATATCCCTGTAAAATATAGGGCTTTAAAATCTTTACGGAATATTTCTATGGCTCAAACTGTGGTCTGCGCATTATATGAATTTGTCACTTTAGATGATTATGCTGCGATTAAACCATCGCTACTCAAATTCATGCTGGATCATGAAGTGCGTGGCACCTTATTGCTGGCCCAGGAAGGGATAAATGGTACCGTCGCCGGCTCGCGACAATCTATTGATGCATTGCTGGATTATTTACGCGCCGATGCCAGATTAAAGGATTTAAGTTTCAAAGAGTCGTATACCGATAATCCGCCCTTTCTGCGAAGCCGGGTGAAATTAAAACGTGAAATCGTCACTATGGGCGTCGAAGGCATCGATCCGAAACAGTCAGTCGGCACCTATATCAAGCCCAAAGACTGGAACAAATTGATAAGTGATCCTGAAGTCTTACTTGTCGATACCCGAAATGATTACGAGGTTGAAGTAGGCACCTTCAAAAACGCGGTTAACCCTCACACAGAGAGTTTTCGTGAATTTCCTGACTATGTTAAACAGCATCTGGATCCACAAAAACATAAAAAAGTTGCGATGTTCTGTACTGGCGGAATTCGCTGTGAAAAATCCACCGCTTATCTGAAGGAACAGGGGTTTGAGGAGGTTTATCATCTGGAAGGTGGCATTCTCAAATATCTGGAAGATGTGCCCGAACAAGAGTCGCTATGGGAAGGTGAATGTTTTGTATTCGATGAACGGGTCACCGTGAACCATAGCCTCGAAAAAGGTGAATACGACCAATGTCATGCCTGTCGGTTACCGATCACCGAAGAAGACAAGCAAAGTGAAAAATATCAACGCGGTGTTTCCTGCCCACATTGTTTTGATAAAACCACGGATGATCAGAAAGCCCGCTACGCAGAACGTGAAAAACAGATCCAGCTGGCCTTGCAACGAGGTGAAGCACATATCGGCATGGAATCCAACGAAGCTGCTGAATTACATCGTCTGGAGAAAATTCGCCGTAAAGAGCAGGATCGACTCGCTGCCATGAAAAAACACCATCGATGAGATTATTCACTGCCCTGCTTGTTTATGTACTGATCATTCCGCTTGGTTTTGCTCAAACGCAAAACGGACAAGCGGCGATTGCTTCAGCACATCCTTTAGCCACCCAGGCCGGTTTTGAAATTCTGCAACAAGGTGGCAACGCCTTTGACGCAGCGATTGCAGTAAGCGCTGCGCTGGCTGTCGTTGAGCCTGCCGGTTCTGGTCTTGGAGGTGGTGGATTCTGGTTATTACATCGTGAAAGCGACCAACAACAGATTATGCTGGACAGTCGTGAAACAGCCCCCTCCCAGGCACACCGTGATATGTATCTGGATAACAATGGTGAAGTGGTTCGTGATTTATCATTAAACGGACCACTGGCGGCCGCTATTCCGGGAACCCCGGCCGCATTGGATTATTTAACTGAGCATTATGGTACTTTGCCATTATCTATCACCCTCGCCCCTGCAATTCGATATGCCAGAGAAGGTTTTGTCGTTACACCTCGTTTTCAACGCTATATGGGCTTTAGAAAACAGGTGTTAAATGCCGAAGCTAAAGCGATATTTTTGGATGGCGAAGAAATTCCCGCTTTAGGCTCCATGATCATCCAGCAGGAATTAGCCAAAACGCTGGAAGCTATTGCCTTAAGAGGTCGGGATGCTTTTTATCAGGGTGAAATTGCCGAACAGATGGTCAAATCAGTTCAAGCCGCGGGCGGTATCTGGACAGAACAGGATCTGGCGAATTATCAACTGAAAATCCGCCAGCCAGTAAAGGCTCAACTTGCTGGTTACACCATTACCACTGCTGCATTGCCCTCGGCAGGCGGTCAATTGATAACTTTGATGCTGAATCAATTGAATACACTGGATTACTGGCAAGCTGACAAGCTACAAAAGCGGCATTTGCTAATCGAGTCCATGCGTCGGGCCTATCGAGAACGCACTCTACATCTTGGTGATAGTGATTTTATTAAGGTTCCGGATTATTTACTGGATCCCGGTTATGCTGCCCAAATAGCTGAGGACATTGATCCCGAAAGCGCCAGTAAAAGTGATGAATTAACTGATGAATTCAGCAACAAAGGCCAGGACACCACACATTTTTCAATTGTTGATCAAGATGGCAACCGGGTATCTGCCACGCTGAGTATCAACTACCCATTTGGCAGTGGCTTTGTGGCTGGAAATACCGGTGTTTTGCTGAATGATGAAATGGATGACTTTTCTGCGTTAAGCGGTAGCCCCAACGCCTATGATTTAGTAAGTGAGTCCGCCAATGCCATTGAACCGGGCAAACGTCCACTGTCCAGTATGACGCCAAGCTTTGTCGAAAATGAACAGCGATTGCTGGTCATCGGCACACCCGGAGGTAGCAGAATTATTACCATGGTGATGCAAGGCATATTACATTTTATTGAAGGCCACGATGCCGAAGAAATTGTGGCTGCGCCGCGATTGCACCATCAATATCTGCCAGACCGGGTTCAAATGGAAACCCCCGGTCTGAGTGAGGCGGAGCAACAGGATTTAACAGACCGAGGTCATCAACTGGATGTGTTAAACCGTCAATTTGGCAATATGCAGGTCATTGTGGCCGATAAGAAGACCGGCAAACTTAGTGCCGCCAGTGACCCTCGTGGTGAGGGTATGGCAAAGACTGAGCAGATTATCGATAAAGACTGAATGATTACAGTTTCATCTCAGATGGCATGATGCCTTTTCTGGATTGAACCAACGCACTACCCTCCAGCACAATCAACGCAATCAACGTCAGTGAAATGGGCACTAATGCAAACCACCCCAGTACTGAGCGTTGAATAAAGCGCATGCTTTCATCTGCTTGAGCCATCAATAAAAATGAGCCGATTCCAAAAATCACTGCCGCCACCAGATAAGCACCTAATAAGTACATACTGCGCTTCCAGGCCAGTTTCCAGTGGGCCTGAACCAGTGCTGTCTGGTGTTGCGAGTTATAGGCTTTGTAAGCTATGGAGCCAATCATAATCAACGAACCCAACAGCGATAATGAGAAAATCAGCCACAGGTTTTCGGTAGCAAACAGAATCGCCGGAACCAGGAAATGAAATATCGCCACGTTGAACATTAAACGCTCATGTGGCTTACTGGCATCATGGTAGATTTCAGACATAAAATGATCCTCTGTTTATAAAGGCCGTTTTGACATGGTGCACCTGATTGACAGTCATTGCCATCTCGACTTTAACGATTTCGACAAAGATCGAACGGACATTCTGCAAAACTGTGCCAGGTCAGGTATCGAAAAAATCATCATCCCTGGCGTTACGGTGAACAGCTGGCCCAAACAAATCGAGTTATGTAACAGTCATCCCATGCTATCGCTGGCCTTGGGCTGCCACCCGATGTTTATGGCTGATCATCCCGATAATGCAGCTCAACTTCTTGAGCAAGCCGTTAAGCAATATAAGCCTATCGCCATTGGTGAAATTGGTTTGGATTTTTATGTAGCAGATGCCGATATTGATTCTCAACTCATCTTATTTGAAGCACAGATTGATCTTGCTGTTCAGTTTGCTTTACCGGTTATCCTGCATGTGCGCAAAGCCCATGATGACGTTTTAAAAGTACTTCGCCAGAAAAAATTATCAGGCGGCATCGTGCATGCTTTCAGCGGCAGTGCTCAACAGGCAGAACAATACCGTAAACTTAACTTCTTATTGGGGATTGGAGGTGCGTTAACCTATCCAAGGGCCCAGAGACTGCAACGCCTGTTTACTGAATTACCGCTCTCGCAAATCGTGTTGGAAACAGATGCGCCAGATATGCCACTTTGTGGTCATCAGGGAGAACGCAATACCCCCGAAAACATCCCGGTTATCATGGAAAAACTTAGTCAATTGCGTGATGAATCAGTAGAGTATATTGCTGAAATCACCACAGCAAATTGTCGTCAGTTATTCAATATCTAATCAATCGTGATGTTCACCGATTTCACCTTCGGTAAACAGATAATCACGCAATTCTTCATCCATTTTTTTATCCCGTCGGCGAATCCATTCCAGCGTCATCGCAGCATGTTCTTTCTCTTCATCACGATTATGCTCAAGAATTTTCTTCAGCTCAGGATCTTTACAGGCATCAACCCGCTGGTTATACCAGTCGACCGCTTCGAGTTCTTCCATAAGCGAAACTATGGCACGGTGCATATCTTTGGTTTCGTCTGATAATTCGCTAAACGGCTCGTGATAACCTTCGTTTGACATATACAATTCCTTGAAAAAAAATGAATAGAACCTGACGAAAAATAGCATGTCTATTCAAATAACAACAATAACCTAGATCAATACAGGACTTTCCATGACGCAAGGCAGCACTGAACGCATACTCCACGCCATTAACTCAGTCATTCTTGGTAAACAGCACCCCGTCAAACTCGCTTTAGCATGCCTTCTAGCGCGGGGACATTTATTAATTGAAGATCTGCCGGGTGTTGGCAAAACCACTCTGGCTCATACTCTTGCCACAACGTTGGGACTCCGTTTTCAACGAGTGCAATTTACCAGTGATATGTTGCCGGCTGATATTCTTGGGGTATCCATCTATGACCCCGATAAACATGAGTTCAGTTTTCATCGTGGTCCCATTTTTACGCAACTTCTTTTAGCCGATGAAATTAACCGGGCCTCTCCCCGCACACAAAGCGCCTTACTTGAAGCCATGGAAGAGCAGCAGGTTACGGTTGAAGGAGAAACCCTTCCTCTGGAAGATCCTTTTTTCGTTATTGCGACCCAAAATCCCGCTCATCAGATTGGTACCTTTCCCTTGCCCGAATCGCAGCTGGATCGTTTTCTGATGCGGATTCAGATTGGTTATCCGGATAAACAGGCTGAACGTGCCTTGCTGACAGGCGAAGACAGACGACAAATGCTCAAGCAGTTGCAAGCTGAAATTACACCAACCCAATTAATCCAGCTTCAGCAGGCAGCCAGTAAAATTTCATTAAGTGATGCGTTGATTGATTACGTGCAGGCTTTATTGGCTTACACCCGAAACAGCGGCCAGTTTTATAATGGCCTGTCTCCACGCGCCGGACTGGGGCTGATTCAGGCAGCTCGGGCCTGGGCCATGATCAATGGTCGGGATTTTGTTATTCCAGAAGATGTACAAGCGGTTTTTCCCAGTATTGTTCAACATCGACTACAGGCGCGTGAACATCTGCAATCTGCAGACTGGGCTGCCGAGATCCTGAAGCAGGTAGCGCTTCCCTGATGCTCCGTCAATATTGGCAGCGCTGGCGTCAACAGCAACGCTACCGGGTATTTATTTTGCCCAGCCGCTATGGATTGAGTTATTCGATATTGATTGTAGTGATGTTGCTGGGTGCCATTAACTACAACAACAGTCTGGGTCACCTACTGTGTTTCCTGCTGGTTGGCGTCGGCCATGTAGCCATGCATCACAGTTATCGTAATGTCCGCCAGCTGGATTATCAGCTTGGCCGCGCTGAACCGGTTTTTTGCCAGCAACCGGTTTTGTTGCCATTGAACCTGACCAATCAAAGTCCACGACCTATCCGACAATTGGATATCGCTTATCTGCCATCAATCTCACGTTCAGGCTGGTGGCCGCTAAAACAATTTTCCCGGTATATTCCTCTTTATAAAGCCCCTCAGCTTGCTGCAGAACAAACCAGCCGGCATCTGATTCCAATACCGACCAATAAAAGAGGCTGGCAGGATTTAGGGCGGTTGAGGCTTTCCAGTGTCTACCCTATTGGATTATTGCTAAGCTGGTTTTTTATTGATATCCAGCAACGGGTGTTGATTTATCCCAGGCCAATGGGCAGCAAACCGTTGCCACCACCTTCTGCTATCGAAGATGCCGGATCTTTGCAGCCACAACAGGGTCTCGATGATTTTGCTGGTTTTCATCGCTATCGCGTGGGTGATGCCAGACAACATATTGCCTGGAAAGCCCTGGCTCGGGATGGCATTTTACGGACTAAACAATTTAGCAGTCCTTCCGGACAAAAAATGTTGTTCAACTGGGATGATGTGGCGGATTTACCTGATACCGAAGCGAAATTATCACAACTATGTCAGTGGATTCTGACTGCAGATACCGCTGGTATGCAATACGGTTTAATCCTGCCAAAACAAACAATAACGATAGATTCAGGCGACCAGCATCGTCATTTTTGTCTGCAAAGTCTGGCGCTTTATGGCCAATAAACGTTCAGCTGAAATCCCTTCGACATCATCCATTCACTGGTTAATGGTGACATTGACGATTATCGCCATTCCACATTTTTTCTATCAACCGCTGTGGGTTGCGGCGATATTTCTGTTGATGATGGGCTGGCGGTTGATGAATAGCTGGCATGGATGGCCACTACCTGCGGATAAACGCCTGTTAAAAGTGCTGCATTCCATCGGCGCGATATTGACCATTGTGCTGGTATTTTACAGTTATGGAATTACCATTGGCCGCGATGCAGGGGTGGCTTTACTGACCACCATGGCGGCCTTCAAAATGGTGGAAGTAAAAAATCTGCGTGATGTTTATCTGAGTTGCTTCATGGGTTTTTTCCTGATTATTACCCATTTTTTCTTCAATCAGAGCATTCCAATCGTCATTTTAATGCTGGTCAATGTGATCCTGCTGACCAGCTGTCTGATTACTGCCAATGAATCAGACAGCTCCATCAAACATCGGCTTAAACAATCAACTGTGATGGTTTTACAGGCCATGCCTCTGATGCTGTTATTGTTTGTGCTGTTTCCTAGGATTTCCGGTCCTATCTGGGGCTTGCCAAATGACGCCATGGATATCCCGGATAGTCTCCCCGATAGTATGACGTTAGGCGAAGTACCACCGCAAAACAGTGCAGTGACTGGCATGGCAGACAATATTACGATCGGCAATATCAGCCAGTTAATTCAATCCGATGCCATAGCCTTTCGGGTGAAATTCGACAACAACCAGTTTCCTGAACGTCAGGACTTATATTGGCGTGGCCCAGTGTTATGGCATACCGATGGCAAACGCTGGCTGCCATTAACTGACAATCAAAAACGTTACGAAAACAGCACGAAAATTCATGTCGCCGGAGAGCCTTTTTCTTACAACATGACGCTGGAACCCCATGACAGGCGCTGGTTATTTGCCCTGGATTTCCCCACAACCTATCCGCAAACCATGCAGACCCGTCTCAGTGCAGATGGAGAGTTAAATAGCAGTGGCCCAATCAAACAGCGAACTCAATATCAGTTGAGTTCTCATACTGAATATTTATTTAATCCGCAAAATGATCCCTACCTCCAATATGGATTAAATTTGCCAGAGGATCGTCATCCAAGAAGTCAGCAGCTGGCACGGAGTCTTTTAGAAAAAACTCCAACCGATAAGGCCTATATTGAAGCCGTACTGAATTATTTTCGTCAGCAGGATTTCAGTTATAGCCTGACGCCACCAGCATTACGCGGCGATACCATTGATCAGTTTCTTTTCGAGAGTCGTCAGGGCTTTTGTGAGCACTATGCTGCCAGTTTTACGGTGTTAATGCGCGCCGCAGGTATTCCGGCGCGCATTGTGACGGGTTATCAAGGCGGTGAAATCAATCCGGTAGATCAAGTGCTTACGGTACGACAACGCGATGCTCACGCCTGGACAGAAGTCTGGCTGCCACAACAGGGGTGGATCAGAATTGATCCAACAGCTGCCGTTTCCAGTGAGCGTGTCGACTTTGGGATCCGGGATTTATTACCGGCTGAACGGCGTTCGCCTGCCGCAATAGCCAATAATGACCGCCTGGTAGAACTGTGGCAATCAGCAAAGAATAACTGGGATGCTCTGAACAGTGCCTGGGAAATGTGGGTTGTCAGCTATGGTCCGGATCGTCAACTGCAGTTGTTGGAAAAACTCGGCATGCATCAGCCGGACTGGGAAAAAATGATTCGCTGGCTGGCTATCGGCATTGCGCTGATATTTGGCTGGATTGCCTGGACAACTTTGAGATTAAAAACTATACCTCAGGATCGAGTCCAGCGTTTTTATCAGAAATTCTGCCTTAAACTTGCGCGGCATGGCGTTGTGCGTCAGCCCCATGAAGGTCCGGAAGATTTTTCCCGTCGAGCTCAACTGGCGCTTCCGCAGTATCAGCAACAGATAGCCATGATCAGTTATTGTTATATGCATCTGCGGTATCGCGGAGAAGCTCTGGAAGATGATTTTATCGAGTCAGTCAAAAATTTCCGCCCACACCGATAGAAGGCTTTGTCCACCTCTGCAAATTGCATCCCGATAGTTGCATATAGCTCAAGCGCTTTTGCCATTAGCTAACCGTTATCGGAAAATAGTTAATCTTAGGTAATGTTTAGAGGAAAACGGATGGCGCATAGCAATCCATTATTTGAACGCACCCATATCCTGCTGGGTGACACCGGTTTAGAGCGCCTTCAAAACAGTCATGTTTTTCTGGCGGGTATGGGCGGTGTCGGTTCATTTACCGCTGAAGCTCTGGCACGGATGGGCGTGGGTAAAATGACACTGGTGGATCATGATGTGGTTTCGGCGTCCAATCTGAATCGTCAGCTGGTGGCACTGAACTCTACTGTCGGTAAATTGAAAGTTGAAGTAATGGCAGAGCGGATTGCAGATATTAATCCACAGTGCGAACTGAATCTTATTACTGATTTTTTAACGCCGGAATCTATTCCCGACACGCTGAATCAAGGCTTTGACGTAATCATTGATGCCATTGATAGCATGAGCAGCAAAACCGCTCTGCTGGAAACCGCATGGCGTAATGAGTTACCAGTATTCTCCAGTATGGGGGCTGGCGGCAAACTTGATCCGACCCAGGTACGTACCGGCGATTTAATGAATACCTCCATTTGCAAACTCGCCAAACAATTGCGCTCACATTTACGTAAACGTGGTGTAGGCAAAGGTATCCAAACAGTTTATTCACTGGAATATCCTTTACCCCCGTTGCCACCAGAAGCCGTCAGTCGTGGTCGGGCACGCGCTGTTAACGGCACGGTAAGTTATATGCCTTCTATCTTCGGCTTAACGCTGGCAGGTCTGGTCATTAATCATATTATTGGTGATGCCAGACGTGTCTGATCCGCAAAATGTAGTGAACTGCACAGCATTCTATCAACAACAACTGCAAAAACTGCTTAAACCTTATGGGATTGAAATCAGACAGGTTGAAGAAAATGAGACTATTCCCGGCAGTTTTTTTGGCGAACGTGAAGCCGGCCTGCTAGGCAATCAATTATTGTTACGTCTTGATACGCCTGTTCACTCTGCTCTTCATGAAGCTGGCCATTATATCTGTATGGATAATCAACGCCGCACAACGTTAGATACCGATGCCGCTGGTGATTATGATGAAGAAAATGGGGTATGTTATCTGCAGATCCTGCTCAGTGATTTTCTGCCCGAAATGGGTAAACAGCGAATGATGCTGGATATGGACAACTGGGGTTACAGTTTCCGCCTCGGCAGTGCCGAAGCCTGGTTTGAACAGGATGCGGAAGATGCCCAGCAATGGTTAATCAAGCATCAGATTATTAATGAAAACAATCAGCCTACCTGGAAACTCAGAGTCTAAACCTTTCATTGCAGTGCCCGGCAGAGATGCTTATAATGCCAGCTGTCTTAGGGGAGTAGTCTACCCATCTTAAGGCCTGCTTACTTCCCATCAACGATGAGAAACGAACAAGCCTTAGTGCGTGAATCTGTCAACATACTTGTGTCCTCAAGGCACATGGCAGGTTCGTGTCATTCTGACGAGTGGCATTGGCAAGACCTGAGGCAAATAACAGCTCCATAGGCGGGTAGCTGCTATTTGCCTTTGGTTTTTTATCCCGCCTGAGTAACTAAATCATGGAAGCTTTTCTAGTTTCAACTTCAACCGTCGCATTGGCGGAGATCGGCGATAAAACCCAACTTCTTTCGTTATTTCTTGCAGCCCGTTTCCGCGCCCCCATTCCCATTATTTTCGGTATTTTAGTTGCTACGCTGCTTAACCATGGCCTTTCAGCATGGCTGGGGGTGTGGATCACCGAGTTTATCTCTCCGCAAACGGGTCGATTACTGATTGGTATCAGTTTTATTGCAGTCGCATTATGGATATTAATCCCCGATAAAGAAGATGATGCTTCTTCAAATCTCAATCGTTACGGTGCCTTTATTGCGACTATGGTGTTATTTTTTCTGGCTGAAATCGGTGACAAAACCCAAATCGCAACGGTCATTCTGGCAGCACAATATCAGCAATTCCTGCTGGTAACCCTCGGTACCACTGCTGGCATGATGTTAGCCAACGTCCCAATCGTTATTTTCGGACATCGCTTGATGCAGAAGCTACCGTTGAATGCTGCACGTTATGCGGCGTCAATTGTATTTATGTTGCTGGGGATACTGACATTGTTGCTTTGACAGTTTGAGTGATTAATTCATAAAGTAGTTACTTTTAACACCATCTTTGGAGAATCCATGAGCCAGACTATCAGCTCTCCGGTCACTGAGTTATTGGCAAGCAACGCCATTCATTATGACGTGATTGAAATTCCGCTCAGTGAGGATAAAAAACCTATCCGCAATCTGGAAGAATTACTCAGTGGTCAGGGGCGAAATCCCAATTCTGTGGTGCGCAGCTTATTATTTAAGACTGGCTCGGATAAATTTGTGCTGTTAGCCGTAGCCGGCGGTGGTCGAGCAGATTGGGCAGCGCTTCGCAAACAGCTTGGTGAGAAAAAACTGCGCATGGCCGAGTTTGATGAAGTCTCAGAAGCAACAGGCTATGTCGTTGGTGCCGTTCCTCCCATTGCTTTGCCTGAAACAATTACAGTATTGGCGGATAACAGCGCATTTCAATTTGAGCAGGTGATTATAGGCAGTGGCGTTTTAGGCTATGCGCTGGCCTTAAACGCTAGTGACTTACAAAAAATTATGTCGGACGTGCCGGTCGGCGAATTCGTCAAACTATAAATTAACACTTTTCAGCTGGTGAGTTGCGTGAATACTCGCCAGCTTTTTCTTATTAAATCCAAAATAATCTGCTCCTTGCTAATTAAACAGTAATTACTAAATTAGAATTTACTAATTTAGTAATTACTGATATTGTTTGTGGACGTATTTTTGTAGGGACTGTCCATGAGCACACCATCTCCGTCTTTTTCTGACTTGAACGACATGCAAACTCATGCCAAAGCAGCAGCAGATTTACTGAAGCAAATGAGTAATGAACACCGGTTAATGATTTTATGCGCTTTGGGAAATCAGGAACTGGCTGTCAGTGAACTCAATCAGCTGGTGCCACTCAGTCAATCGGCATTATCGCAACACCTTGCCAGCCTGCGTCATGCTGAATTAGTCAAAACACGCAAAAATTCACAAACCGTCTATTACCGTCTTAATGGCGATGCAGCGTTACGCATCATCGCCGTGTTGCAATCGCTTTACTGTCCTGAATATCAAACTTCTTCATGTGGAGAAAAATCATGAGTTATTCCATCGAAAAACCAGCAAATGTGTTTATCAAAAAAACACCTGCGGATTTGTTTATTGTTGATGTGAGAACAGCTGCCGAGGTGAAAGCGAAATCCTTGCCGAGTGCCATTCATGTGCCATTACAGAACCTCACCGTTAAAGCATTGCAACAGGCTATTAATCAACAAACAGTGACACCGGACAATATTTTCCTGTTATGTCACTCAGGACGACGCGCCGAAACGGCCGCCAAACAATTAGATGGACAGGTTTCCCAATCACTAGTGGTTATTGAGGGCGGTATCCAGGCGGTTGAAAAGCTCAATGCTGACTGGGTGGTCACGCAAGGTAGGGCTGTATCGATAGAACGTCAGGTACGTATCGCTGCAGGTGGTTTAGTGTTAGGCGGGGTAATTCTGGGGTTTGTTGTACATTCAGCCTGGTTTGCCCTATCTGGGTTTGTCGGCGCAGGACTGATGTTTTCCGGGATCACCGATAGCTGTGCAATGGGCCTGATCCTCACAAAAATGCCATGGAATAAATAATCTAGATGTTGCTGTTAATTGGCATTGTAATTGGCCTGCTGCTTGGCCTTACTGGAGCCGGTGGCTCGGTGTTTGCTGTGCCCTTATTGATATTGCTGGGTGACGTTTCAATTCATCAAGCTGTGACATTATCATTAGCCGCCGTCGCTACGATTACCTTGTATGGCAGTGTCCGAAATTTCGGCAATCAAACCATTTTATGGAAACCTGCAGCTTTATTGGCCGGAAGCGGAATGCTGGGTGCGCCGTTAGGTCAGCTATTCGCCTCAATATTAAGTGAGGTGCTGCTGGTGGCAGGATTTAGCTTACTGGCCGTCATCATCGCTATTCGTATGTGGTTAACGGCCACAACGATGCCGGAAGCCAGCAAAGTGGTGCGAAGCAGTCATTTATCACTGGATAATGCAAAGGGTGTTCTGTGTAAATTCAGTCCCAACGGTGAATTTCAGCTGCGTCCAAGATGCATGGGTGGTTTATTGCTGGGTGGATTTTTGGTCGGCATATTATCCGGCTTATTCGGCGTGGGCGGCGGTTTTTTAATCATTCCCCTACTGCTGTTACTGAGTCAGGTCAGTATGGTACAGGCTGTCAGTACGTCTTTAGTGGTTATCACGCTGATTAGCAGTATCGGCTTTATTTCACATCTCGCATTCGGTGAAGTCAATTATTTACCTTTTACGTCACTGGCCTGGCTCATTGCTGGAGGGTTGACAGGTATGTATGTAGGACAACTGATCAGTCACAGAATTGCGAATGCTAATCTGCAGAAAATCTTTTCTATTGGTCTTTTACTGGTGGCAGTAACACTGTTTTATCTGCAAACAACATAGGAGCATTCATCAACATGTTATTCAGACAACTTTTTGAAAAAAACTCATCTACCTACACTTATTTGATTGCAGATAAACTTTCCAAACAAGCGGTATTAATTGATCCGGTGATTGATGAAACAGATGGTTATATTCGTTTATTAAATGAACTTGGTTTAACACTGAAAGTGGCAATGGACACCCATACCCATGCTGATCACATTACGGCACTTGGTAAACTGCGGGAACTCACAGGTTGTGAAACCTATATGGGACAACAGGCAAACTCTTCCTGTGCCAATGACAGCTTTCATGATGGCAGTAAAATTAAGGTGGGCAATATCGAACTCACCGCCTTACACACTCCGGGGCATACCGATGATTCCTATTGCTTTCACTTAGAACATAAAGGGCAACAATACCTTTTTACCGGCGATACGCTATTGATTCGCGGTACAGGTCGTACTGATTTTCAAAATGGCAGTGCCACCGACCAATACAGCAGCCTGTTCGACAAGTTATTAAAATTGCCTGAAGACACCTGGATTTATCCAGCACATGATTATAAAGGCTGGATGGTCAGTACGATAGGTGAAGAACGCGAGCATAATCCTCGCTTGCAAGTGAAGGATGTTGTTGAATATAAAAACATTATGGACAACCTGAACTTGCCCAATCCTAAAATGATGGATGTAGCCGTACCGGCTAATCGCGCCTGCGGTAATCTAGTTTAAGCCGATTGAATGCAGTTACGCCCTTTCTGCTTGGCCTGATAAAGCTGTTTATCTGCCCTGCTGATTAATTCATTATGCTCATCATCTTGCGATGGAATCATCGTACTGACTCCCAGGCTGATAGTGAGTAATTGACTCACTTTCGACTGTTCATGCGGTATTTGTTTTTTAAATAAAGCCTGACGACAACGCTCTGCTATCGACCACGCGGCATTTTCATCTGCTTCTGGTAGTAGCATGATAAATTCTTCACCGCCAAATCGCCCGAAGAAGTCACGCGAGCGTGCTTTAACGTTATTCAGGGTTTCAGCCACCTGTTTTAAACAGTCATCGCCCTGTAAATGCCCGTAAAAATCGTTATATTCCTTGAAAAAATCGATATCAATAATAATCAACGACAATGGCTGTTTATTTTGCCGGGCTTTAAGCCATTCCGTTTCGATAACAGAATCAAACATCCGGCGGTTAGCCACGCCGGTCAGGCCATCTTTGAAGGAAAGCTCTTCCAGTTCCTTTTGCAGCTTTATCAGTTCCTGCTCGGTCTTTTTGCGCTCACTGATATCAAACATAAAACCGATTAATGAGTCGACCTCACCATTTTCCTTGCGCACCACATGCACCACATCGCGGATCCAGACATAGTTACCATCTTTTGTCAGTGCGCGATAATCCGCTTCATGATCGATTCCTGACTTGGATTGGGAAACGCAGTAATCCACCACCCATTCCCGTTCATCTTCATGCATCCGAACAGCCCAATCTTCAACAGACTTCCAGCTTGATGGCTCCCAACCTAACAAAGCCTCAATTTGCGGGCCAATGTATGTGAATTGCATAGAATCCCAATCTAACTTCCACGGAATGGCTTTGGTCGATTCCAGCAATGTTTTATAGATATCGTTTTCGGTTGGGATATCATTGATCAGGTCGGTCATGGCAACACTCTTGCAAATAGTTAGCTCAGGGTAATTATTACCACAATTAAAACATGGCTATTGGTGTTTTCTTAAAGATTTTTAACGTATTTTTCTGGCACGAATAGCACGACCTTTAACCTTGCCATCAGCCAGATAATTCATTGCCTGTCGCAATGCCGATTTAGTTACAGCGACATAACTCGACATATCAAAAATATCGATTTTGCCAATATCGGCACCATCAAGTCCGGCATCACCAGTTAGAGCGCCCAGAATATCGCCAGGACGCAGTTTATTTTTACGCCCGGCATCCAGCTGAATAGTCACCATATCGGCTTCAAGCGTAAAACTGTCATCACGATCCAGCGAAGCCAGCACATCGCAGCGACACGGTTTTTTCTGATATTTCTCAATCGCCAGCATGCGTGGCACTTCAGCTTCAGCCACCAGACTCATTGCCAGACCAGACTCCCCCGCCCGACCAGTTCGTCCGATGCGGTGGATATACACTTCGGGATCCCGTGGCAATTCATAATTGATGACCATTTCAATTGCTTTGATATCCAGCCCGCGTGCGGCCACGTCGGTGGCAACTAATACCGGACAGCTCTGATTGGCAAAACGTACCAACACCTGATCCCGTTCCCGCTGTTCCAAATCACCATGAATCGGCTGAGCATCGATTTTTTTATTTCTCAGCATCTCAGCAACTTCATCGCACTGTACTTTGGTGTGGCAGAACACAATGGCGTTTTTGGGCTGATAATGCTGGAATAACATTAATAATGCATTGTTACGTTCATGTTTTTTGATCTCATAAAATAACTGATCAATTACAGCCTGTTGATGTTGTGACTCAACTGTTACCCGTGCCGGATCGCTTTGAATACTGCGGCTAATTTGTTTGATACTGTCGGGAAACGTCGCTGAAAATAACAAGGTCTGTCTGGAACTTGGCGTCTGCCCCATGATTTCCTGCATCGCATCAACAAATCCCATATCCAGCATGCGATCGGCTTCATCAAGCACCACGGTTTTGACTTTATTGAGCTTCAGTGTGGCTTTTTTAAGATGGTCCTGAATCCGTCCAGGTGTACCAACCACGATATGTGCACCATATTCCAATGAGGCAATTTGCGGTCCTAACGGTTTACCACCGCATAACATCACCAGTTTCAGATTCGGTATAGCGCGTCCCAGACGGCGTAATTCTTTGCCGACCTGATCGGCTAATTCACGGGTTGGACAAATAATCAGCGCTTGAACAGCAAAGAAATCCGGTTGAATAGTTTGTAATAAGCCAATACCAAAGGCTGCGGTTTTGCCACTACCGGTTTTGGCCTGGGCAATCAAATCCTTGCCTTGCAGAATTAACGGCAGGCTTTGCGCCTGCACAGCAGTCATTTGTTTATAACCAAGAGAGTCGAGCACGGCAAGTTGTTCGGCAGGTAAATTTAACGATGAAAAATCAGTAGCAGACATGAGGAACTTTAAAGAAGAAAAGATAGCGCGCATGATACCAAAAAGCTCACTGAAACATTGCTTTACCTTAATTTACATTCTGGGAAGCGAACCATTAAACTGGTTACCAGTCTGATGGTTATCAGCCAGCCAACTGTGAGGTAATGGCTATGTCATTCAGTAAAACCCTATTTGTTTCCGTTTTCAGCGCCAGCTTGCTTAGCGGGCTTACGCTACTTGTGCCCAGTCAAAACAGTTATGCCGAGGTGTCGGTGAACGTGCAACTTGGTCAGAATCTGCATAATCGACCTCATCATGGCTATTCTGGCAACCGGCATTACCGCCATCCCTCAATCGGCATCACGGGCCACCGCTCATTTGGATTGGATCCCAGACTGAACCAGTTTAAACAACCTCGTTATAAACCGTATTATCGACATTACGATACCACCCGGCCTCGTCACCGGTCAGGCTATTATGGTTTTCGAAATAACAGTATCACTCTGATTGCACCGATTATTTATTCTCAGGGTTACCGTGATACGAAACCGGTAAGACGCTATACAACCAATGCAGCAAGGCCTGCTTCTCCATCAATTTCTTCTATTTCCAATTATTCCAATATTGATGGCTGGGAAGCGTTATCGCGTTATGAATCGACAACAGCGATAAATGCTTTTAAAGCACAATCCCAAAAAGATCCCAAAGCTTCTTTGCCCAAAATTGGTTTTGCTCTGGCAACAGCTTTGCAAGGTGAATCAGATAAAGCATTCTGGGCGTTAAATCTGGCGTTGATTGCCGATACCAGTGATCTGCGATATTTCAGTGCTGATTCAGGTCTGCTTTTGATCGTTGATGATTTACTGGAAAATTATCAGAACAAATCGCTGATGACCGCTACTTTATTTTATTTGAAACAGGATTACCACTCAGCACAATCAACAATACAAACCGCACTTGATGAATGCGATAACTGCGCCGGTACCCGAAATATGCAACGATTGATTCAGCAACGTCTAAACGGATAGCCATAAAAAAAACACCCTGTTGAAATTAACAGGGTGTTTTTTGCGATTAAAGAGAACTAGGAAATGTTAACTCTAATGTTCCTCATCAAAATCCTGTTTATCCTTTGGGTTGGATTTTGATGATTTTGAGCTTTCAGTTTTTTCAGGTTTTTGCTCTAACTGAATGGCAGAGTTCGAATCCGAATCTCCAACCATTCTCAGCGGCGCAGGTGGAGCCGATCCATCTTTATCCTGACCGAAGTAAATGGTCATATGCGGGAATGGAATCTCAATTCCTGCTGCATCCAGATGCTGTTTCACCAGACGATTATAAGCTCGGCCTACACCCCACTGCGTTCCCGGCAGGGTTTTAATCCGTACCCGAATATTGACTGAACTATCTGCCAGAGCAGTAATACCATGAACTTCCAGTTCATCGACCAGAATTTTCTCACGCTGATCGGCATCTGCCATTAACTCGGCAAAGGCTTCACGCAGATGCACAATTACCTGATCGGTATCTTCACGATATGCCACCCCATACTCACCAACATGGTAAGCAAATTCGCGCATAAAGTTGGACACAGTATCGACCGATGAAAATGGAATCAGATGATAGGTTCCTGAAAGATCCCGCAGACCTAAAGAGCGTATTGTCAATTTCTCAGCTGTACCAGTGATGCCGCCTGCAGTCACAATATCACCGGAATTAATGGCATTTTCCATTTGGATAAACACCCCGGTAATAATATCTTGCACCAGTTTCTGTGCACCAAAACCAATGGCTAAACCAAGTACACCTGCGCCAGCCAGTAATGGTCCAATGTTGACGCCAATTTCAGCCAGCACAATCATGACGGTCATTATGATAAGAGCAATAGCCGCTGCATTACGGAATATTGTCAGTAAGGTTTTGGCTCTTGCTGTTGGCAAATGCGTTTCATCACCAGGATTAAGCCGGTGCTCAATCCAACTTGCCAAAACAATCCATACCGCCATCGCTCCGACAAGGATTGCAGCCACACTAATCAAGGTACCAACAGTATGAATACCCGCCTCTGACGCTAACCATGCCGTCAGGCTGAGGATTCCCCAGGCATCCAAAATGACTGCGGCAACGACCACCACCAGCAAAATACGTAAGGTTTTATAGATATTTGGTACAAACCCGTTTACCCGTTGTTCCAGCATCGGAAAACGTGAACGCAAATCTTCTGAAACATGAATCGGGCGACCAATGGTTTTTGCCAGGAACGTCGCCAGCAATCCGCCAATCACCAGCGCTAGAATGGTCTGGAAAGTGGCCTTTAACATCATCGGCAGGGCATCTTCCGGACGTAGTAATAAAGCTACGGCTAACACTGCAAAATACACTATTCCCAGAATGTGCCAGCTACGTGCCAAAATCCCCAGACTGACTCTTGAAAAGCCGAAAGAAGACTGTTGTGCATGAAAAAACAAACGCTGCTTAACGGATACGCGGTTTTGCATGATGACAACAACTGCATAGATAAATGCACTTAATACCACCAGTACACTGACCAACTGGCCGACTACCGGATTAATATTCAGATTGACCAATGGCACAATCAGCAACATGCCATAACCGATATAGTTGGTTAACCTTACTAACCAGATATGCCAGTAAGTGGCACTATCGGCAGAGATTGGTAATAAACGCAACGCATCGTCACGTCCAGCAAAGACTGTACGGAGAATGACTTTGAATATTTCAATCGCCAAAAAAGCATTTAGGAATAGTGATTGACTGACATTCATTTCCCCATTGCTACCAATGGCAAACAAGGCAACGGCATAACCAGCTACCCATGCTAATACTACTGTCATTAAATCCACTACAGCTGCCAGTAAAATCGCGCTGAATTTGCGAATTTCCGGATAGTCTCCTTCCGCTTCAGCCCAATCATTAGCACGATGAAAAGCATGTCGCGCCAGACTTCGCAACACATAAAACATTAATAATGTGCTGGCAATCACCACCAGCAAAAAGAAACTTTCATCCAACAATTTCTGCAAATCAAAGGTGCCAGCTTCATCAGAACCTATTGCGGCTACCGCAGAAAACCCCGTTTCGACTGTTGAAACAATCTGCTGTGCAATGGATTGAGTCGTATTGGCAATCTGTCTGGCAAACGTTGGTTCATCCACCAACTCTTCTGCAGTGGCTTCTCCATCCATTGCTTCAGCCGCCTGTGCCAATTCGCGTAATTCTGCGATAAGTTTTTCACGGGACTGTTCATTTTCGAGGGTGTCAGCAAGCGCTGAGTAATGTTTTTCGTTATTGGTAGGAGGAGCAGGTTCGGCCCAAGCCGTTTCGGTTATCAAACTGAATGTTAACAACAATGTCACTAGCAAAGCTGAAGTTAACTTCCATTTCATATCAAAAATCCACACGATATTGTGATCTCCTTTTGTTTTATTTTTTTGAATTTATTATTTGCCCAGAGGGCTTCAGATTGATGCGAAGGTAGCGATCAATAATTGATTTAAGCTGTCAATTGCTTGCTATCGACAGCTTAACAAATGTAGTTTTCAGTTCTAGGTTATGTTTATCTATCATAGCCTCCAGCAGGGGTGGATCTGGAAGATAAACAGAACCTAGACTTGTTTATCTTTTAATCACAACAGAGGTCACTATGAGAAAGCCACGACCCTGTGACTCTATCAAGGCGAAAGGGTTCATTGCAAAATCGATACAATTTTCAGTTTCCCTTGTTCATTCACCTCCACCACTACACCCTCTCCCGATGACAAAAACTTGTCGAGAAGCCCGGAAATATTAACCTGATGAGTGATGTAAACCTTGGTTTTAGCGGTTTTCACTTCGCTGATATGCGCTTTCCAATCTTGCAGAAACTGTTGTTTTAAATGGCGATTTGATGCGTGAAAAAAAGAGTTTAGTGCCGTCAGCTTTTGCGGTGGACCAAAGCCCAGTAATTCTGCAGTTTCCAGACAACGACACCATTCACTGGAGAAAACTTCGGCCTCAGTAATACCTGATTCACGAAGTTTTTGGCCTATTTCAATCGCTTGTTGGCGTCCTTCAGAAGACAATACCCTCTGAGTCTGGCATTCTTCCAAATCAAATCCTTCGGGATCACCGACGCCAGGTGCAAGCGCATGGCGCAAAATAATAACTTGATCTGCCATACTGATTGTTGAAAAAAACAGCGATAAAAAAAGACCACATCGCAAGACTCTTAGAAACCGGCGCATTTAAACCTCTCGATATTCCCAAAAATAAATTATTTTTACTACCATTAATAAAGTATGTTCTTTTTAATCTATAGAAATCACACTAGGGTTTGTTGATTCATAAGATGCAAAACAGTTCTGTACATTAGAAAGTTAAGATAAAAATCATGTCTCTGGAGTTCAAATGACATCTCAATCTGTGCCTAAAAAATTGACACTATTGTTGCAATTTATTTTGTTCGCCGGGTTTTGCGGGTCTATTTGGGAACAACAATGGCTTAATGCGATAGTGACTCTCGGCATTATCATCATCACCTTATTTCCTGTGTTGCTGGCAAGAAAATTCAATGTTCATGTACCAGCTATATTTCAACTTCTGGCAATTGCTTTTGTCTTTGCATCGGTATTTCTGGGTGAAGTACATGGCTATTACACAAAGTTCTGGTGGTGGGATATTGCTTTGCACGCTGGCTCGGGGTTTCTGTTGGGTATTATTGGCTTCCTGCTGGTTTATCTCCTTAATGAAAATGAATTTATCCATTTGCAGATGATGCCGGGGTTTATAGCATTTTTTGCTTTTATGTTTGCTTTGGGGATGGGGGCCTTGTGGGAGATATTTGAATTTTCCATGGATAAAATTTTTGGTATGAATATGCAAAAACCCATGTTCGGTGATTACTCAGGCTTAACTGACACCATGTATGACCTGATTGTGGATGCAATAGGCGCTTTGTTTATTTCAGTACTCGGCTACGGATACTTGAAGAAAGCAGAAGCCAAATCATTTCTCGAACGTTGGATCTGGTCATTTATCGTCAAAAATCCAAGACTGTTTATCAAAAAAAGAAAAGCTGCACCGCCTAAATCCAAGCTACCGGATTAATGGCTTGTAGGCACCTTGTGACATCTTCCTTAACATTTCAGGATTATCTCTGATGTGCTTTCATCCGTAGCACTCTAGTATGCCGGTAGATTGCTGTTCATCAGCAGGTTTCTCTGGAGTGAATATGTACAAGTGGCCCAAGGTTTTAACATCCTTATTCTTAAGCTTACTGTTAATGTTTTCGTTAACGGCATGTGATCAAAATAATGATGACATCCCGCAGATGGAAGCTGCGCCAATATTTGATGAAAACGAAATACCCCTATGGCTCGATGGACAAGTGGCAATGTCACCCCAGGAGTGGCTGGTAAAACGCAGTCGTGCCGAAATAAACGATGAAACAGCTGAAATTGAACGCACAGCAGAACTGCTTATCACTGCTGCCGATCGGTTTGATGAAAGTCATCGTATGATTGCCAATCGTGCCGCCCAGCTGGAAGATATGCTGTTCGAACATAACATTAAAGAAACGGCGGTAAACAGGTTGGAATGGTTTACTAAACTTCCGACTTTACAGACTCCGCATAGCTTTTCAGCTCTCTGCCAGTACTATTACAACCTTCGCACTAAAGGAAAAACTGAAGACGAAATCATTCAAAACCTGTTAAGGCTTTAGGGCTTGTTGATCTTTAAGATACCACTGCTGAGGGTTCATTTCGTCGAAAAGGTGGAAATGATGCGATGTAGTTGTTCTGCATTAAGTCATTACTAAGTTTGCCGAAGAAAATCGTCCGAGCCCTGCGTTTGCGGTTAAAAATAACACACTCATCTTTTGTGTAAATTCGCCTGAGAAAGTTCTCTACTCTATAATTTCGGACCATATACTTTTTCTCTGCCTAGAGAAAAAGCCATCCTGTTTATTCAATCGACGGAATTTATGACTTCTCCTCAAGCGAACAGTTACCTCAGTTTGATACGCAACCAGTTTGGTTTACTGGCTATTGGTTTTATTGCACTGTTTACAGGCAATCTTGGGCAAAGTTTTTTCATTGGTTTGTTTCAGTCTGATATCGCCAACTCATTAAACTTATCAGCAGGTGAATTTGGGGCTGTTTATGCCGCACTTACAATGGCAAGTGGATTTCTGGTGCTACATTTTGGCCAGAAGCTGGACTGGATTGCTCCCCGGCGATATGCCTTATTAGTGCTAACAGCGTTATTGACGGGCGTAATTTTACTGACCACTTCACCATGGCTGATTCCAGCCTTAATTGGTCTGGGACTGGTACGGTTATGCGGTCAAGGATTGATGACCCATTTTGGCAGTACATTAGCTGGCCGCGAATTTACCATTAATCGGGGTCGGGCTCTAGGATTAGTCAGTCTTGGCATGCCTCTGGGTGAAATTATTCTGGCGCCGGTTATCGCATTATTAATTGGTTGGCTGAGCTGGCAGCAAATCTGGTGGGCAGTGGCTTTAGTCATTTTACTTATTTGGTTGATGCTACTGCTTTTGGCAAAATGGCCTGAAGCTCCTGAAATCAAACGTGATAGCAGCGGTAACAAAATCAAAGGCCCCAATCCGATGCTGGAAAAACGTTTCTGGCTGATTATTCCATTAACTATGGCTTTGCCAGTCACTTTAACCGGCATTTTTATTTTTCAGTCGCAAATGACCATAGACTTAAATGCCACCACCACCGCATATGCATTAGGTTTAACGGCAATGGGCATTGCCCGTTTCCCGGGAGCATTACTTGGAGGCCGCTGGATAGATGAATTAGGAGTATCGCTTCTAGCTCGCTTGTACCTGGCACCTTTTGCATTAGCTATTATTTTGGCTGTATTAGTGGGGGGCAATGCGGGTGTTTTGATTCTAATGATTGGAGCCGGTATTTCACTTGGCATGTCATCGCCGGTGGTAGATAGTTTATTAGTCGTACTTTGGGGTCGTGAACATTTAGGACGCGTGCGAAGTGTCAAATCAGCTTTTATGGTGTTTTCAACCGGTCTGGCACCCGCTGTATTAGGTTTCCTGATTGACGGTGGTGTGCAGTTTGAAGCGATTTTGCTTGGCATGCTGATATTTATGTTTGCGGGATGGTTGCTTGCCCTGACACCTATTCGTGAAGCTGAAAAAATAAATCACCATTCATTAAAACGAGATTAAAGTCATTCTGCACGTCGCCGCTACCCTTAGAGTAGATCCATTCGAGGACAACAAAATGACTATTAACACTGCTCCGTTTGGCCAAACCGTTAGTTCAATGGCAAAGGATCCTGTGAATAAGCAGGAAGGCCCTTTTGGTCAGCAGGTTTCGGTTTTGGCTCAGGAAAAAAAGTTTTCAGTATCTGACTCCAATAGCGAACTGAATCTTTCTATTCTGCAAGTCTCATTTAATATCAGTGATGGCAATGGCGATGGTGCCATGGCATTACTGTTCAAAACGGCCCTTGAGGGTATCAATGACTCTTTGAAGGCCGAGTTTGGCGATAACGCCATTCAAAAAGCTTATGAACAAGGTATTGATGTATCGCCCGAAGCAACTTCCGAACGCATTGTGCAAATGAGTACGGCTTTTTTTGATGCTTATTACAGCACCCGTCAGGATATGCCGCTTGAAGAAGCCCTGAAATCATTTGTTGAAGTGATTGGCGGTGGAATTGATCAGGGGTTTAAAGAAGCACGCGATATTCTGGGTGGTCTGAAAGTACTGGAAGGCGATATTGCTGGCAATATCGATAAAACCTACGATTTAGTTCAACAAGGCCTGCAGTCCTTTCTAGAAAACTATCAAGCTTCTCAAGAAGCTTAAACTCTCTTTACCGCCTCTCGTCTTGGGAGGCGGTTTATTGCAACTCAGACTTCCCGGCTCTTGAGTTCTGCATAATACCCGCCATACTCTGTATTAATATGCATTTGGAAGGACACTTTTCACCCGAATCATCCCGTGAATCAGCCACAGGAGAAAAACATGCAAGATAAACAGACCCTTGTCATTGGCGCCAATGGCCAAATCGGTAAGCTATTAATTCAAATGATGACTGAGCAGAAAATGCCGGTTAAAGTCATGCTGCGTAACGCAGAACAGGCTGGTGAGTTTGAAAATTTGGGGGCTGATGTTGTAATAGCCGATCTCGAAGCCGACCTGCCAGACCATGCTTTTGCTGATTGCGATAAAGTAGTGTTTACCGCTGGTTCCGGTGGTAAAACAGGTGCTGATAAAACCATACTGGTGGATTTATGGGGTGCCTGTAAGGCGGTTGATAAGGCAAAACAACACGCCATCAAACAATTTGTTATGGTCAGCTCACGTGATGCTGGTGACCCGGAACACGGAACCAAGGCCATTAAGCATTACAACATCTGTAAATATTTCGCCGATAAACATCTTATTGAAAGTCACCTGCCCTACACCATTCTACGTCCCGGCAGATTAACCGATGGACCTTTAACCGGAAAAATCACTACTGTTCGCCCGTCAGATCAGGAGCAACAAGTTATTTCCAGATCCGATGTCGCTGCCTGCATTTTGCAATGCCTGGATCATTCAGAAACCGTTAATCAGATTGAAGAGTTGTATCAAGGTGAAATGCCTATCCAAGAAGCTTTTATAAAATCGGTAACAGGTCGGCTGGGTTAAAGCTGATCAATCTTTAAATCTCAAAATGAAACCGTTGTTCGATCAAACCTATCAAACAAAGTCACGACTAATTCTAAGTCCATTATTCCACTTAATCGCCAATTTTATTTTGGCCAGTGCAGCTATTTTTCATGACAGATTATTAGCCAAATTATTGCCTGAACCAGCTGTAGACGATTTAGTAATATTCATGCTGTTACAGAGTTCTAGGCGATCTGCCCGGATGGATGCTCATGGCGATTTGATTTCATTGGAGCAGAATAGAAGTCTGTTGGATTAACCGTAAATACTGTAAGGGGATAAGCTGTAAACTGGTGCTCTAATTGCGTCGCTGAATTACCAATTTCAATATTGCCTAAGCCGGGATAGTTTTTTGATCTTTCCCAAGAAGTAGTTTGACGAATTCGTTTACTGGAATTGGCCTGCTAAACAAAAAACCCTGGAAGAATTTACATTGATGGTCCTGCAGGAATTTTAATTGGGACTCCGTCTCCACCCCTTCAGCAATCACCTGCATCTGTAAACCATCCGCCAAGGCGAGTATGGCTCTTACAATCGCCTGGCTATTGATACCGGTTTCCAGCTCACGAATAAAATGCTGATCAATTTTCAGTACATCCAATGGTAAATCCTGCAAATAGGACAATGACGAAAAACCGGTGCCAAAATCATCCATCGCCAGTCTTAGGCCTAATCCTTTCAATTGATGCATTCTTTCGATGCAGGCTTCACGATTGCCTATTGCAACGTTTTCAGTCAGCTCCAGTTCGATAAAATCAGGGTTAACTCGTGTGCGCTTAAGAATTTCGGCTACATTGGGAACAATGTCAGGGCGATCGAATTCAACCCCCGAAATATTCACTGAAATAGGTACCGGCTCAATTCCAAGGTTGGTAAATGATTTAATCAATTCACAGGTTTGTTCAAGTACCCAACGTCCAATTTCAACAATCAGCATGGATTGCTCAGCAATAGGGATAAATTTGGCAGGAGAAATCATGCCCAATTCGGAATGATTCCAACGGATTAATGCTTCAGCACCGATGATCTTTTTATTGCTATCAAATTTTGGTTGGTAATAAACGACAATTTCGTCTTTACTTATTGCTTCTCGTAAGTCATGTTCAAGCTTGATATTTTCCAGCGCTTTCTCTGTCATCTCTGCGGAATAGAATCGGAAATTTGCCCGGCCATCATTTTTCGCATAATACATTGCCGAATCCGCATACTTGAGGAGATCTTCAGGCGTTCCAGCATCAGCAGGATACATTGCGATGCCCATACTCGCGGTGGACTTAACCGACTGCCCTGCCACTACTGAGGTTGTATCTACTGCTTTTAATACTTTATCGGCAATCATGTTGATAAGATCGGGATTATCTATATCCGTTATTAATACAACAAATTCATCACCACTCATGCGAACCACCAAATCAGTGGTGCGAATGCTTTTAGATAAATGATTGGCGACTTTTATCAATAGCTCATCACCAGCCGAGTGCCCAAGAGAATCATTAACATTTTTAAACCGATCCAGATCGAGAAAAAACACCGCTAGCTGTTTTGAATCACGATCAGCCCGGGCTATTTCCTGCTGTAATCGCTCATTTAACACCAGACGGTTCGGTAAGCCGGTTAATCCATCAAAATGTGCTTGTTGAAAAAGTTTCTCTTCCCATGCAGCATTAGATAAGGCCACCGCAATACGATCACCAAAACTTCTGGCAATCGCTTTAAGCTCATTACCGAGGACTTTAGGCTGCTGATAAGCAAAACTGATGGAGGCTGAAATCTGACCATTAACGACCACGGGTATCACCAAATAAAACCAGTTCTCCTTCAGATTTAAAATCTTCAGGTAAACCGGTAAAAGCCGATTTTCGTTAATTTCCAGCACACTGCTCTGACTATGCTGCAATTCAGCTAAATCTTCGTCGGTAATGGCAATCGACTGTTCCTCAAGATCAAAATGTTGATCATCACGACGAGTATGGATTGCTACGATCACTTGTTTTTCGGCATCAAATTTAGCAATCGATATCAGGTCGCTGAATAATATTCCGGGTAAACGATTTAAAGCCGTTTCAACAATTTCATCTGCATTAAGTACAGAGAGGATCTGTCTGTCGATTTCAGCCATGGTGGACTGAATTTCAAACTGGCTCCGCAGGCGTCGAGTCATTTCATTAAATGAATCCGCCAAAGCTTCAAATTCGTCTTTGCTGTTTACTTCAACCTGATAATCAAATTGACCATCTGCAATGCGCTCAGTCGCTTTTTTTAAAGCTGAGAGTGGTGAGAGGTATTTAGCAATCAATTTAGTGCTAAGGAATGCGACTATTAAAACTGTCAGTAGAATAACCGGTGGATAAACTTTAGTGAAATAGTCGATTGCACTGAGTGCTATTGATTTTGTTTGGGCCTGCATAATAATAATATCAGGTGAAGCAAACATATTACCCAGTGGGGCTTGCCAGAAGCCACCAAGATAGTTGTTGTTTCCCAGATTATGATTAAAGTTGCCGCTAAATTTGTTTAAAAGTTTATCCAAAAGTTCTTTGGGTAGAAATGTGCTGGGTAATGAACTAAACCAGGACTCTCCAGTATCTGTCATTACTACAAGCTGATTGATACCTATATTATCGACTTCCCACAATGCTTTGGGATGTAATTCAGCCATTAAAATCCCGGCATCAGGGGTATTTTGATTAAAATTTAACGCTATCCAAATTTGTTTAACTCCACGCTCATCGCTATCAACCGTTTTAATAAGGGTTAATCCAGAGCGAACGGCTTCAATCTCTTTCTCAGTGAGATAAGGCACCATCCGTGTATCACCTAACAAAGAAGCTCTTTGACCATTGCCAGTAATGATTGCTAAATCGTTAAACTGTTTTTGTATTTTCTGATCACGAAATAAATTCTGCTCACGTAAACCATTATTCGAGCGTTCAATCCGATTTGCTAATAAGCGTAAGGCACTTTCAGCTAATACCAGTCGATCAATAAATCGCAAGCCATAATCTTTACTGCTTTTTTGTAGTGCATCATAGGTTTGTTGGTATAACTGCAGACTGACTTGATGAAAAGACAATACGCCCAGAACTAAGACCGGTATTAGTGAAGCAACTACAAAAGACAACAAAATCCTTCGAGCAACCTTATTACGTTGGTATGGCGTTTTTTTTATCATCAAGGATTTATCAAGCCTAAAAATCAGCTGCGAGACCTATAAACTGTCCATCGCGCGCCAGTATAATGTCATCCAGGCTATCTTTTTGGGATACCTGTTTTTTGGTTTGACCATCTTTACCCATGCTGTAAAGATCATATTGCGTATTAATTGGATTGATATTGCGATCTTTTCTGGAGGGTCCTCTCGTCCTCGGCCAATCATCAGCAATATTTAAATAAATGTATTTGTTACCCCAAGGATCAAGCCCATTGTCAGGTAAACTGCCAGCAATATCATCTAGTTTGGCGGGATAACGATGATTTTGTAGATAATAGCGTTCGATAACGGATTGGATGGTGAGAATTTGCGAAACAGCCAAGGCATTATCAGTTTTATCAATATAGCTTTGATAACTGGGTATCGCGATAGTCACGATGACCCCAAGCACAGCAATCACCAACATCAGCTCGATTAGCGTCATCGCCTTTTGTGAAGTTATATTCAACTTCTTTAGCCTCACAGGGAATCCTTCTTTAGATTGTCGTTGTAATTATCGAATTATCTTCCCTGATAGAATCCGTTAGATGCTAGCAACTACGCTATTTTTAATAAGGTATTAGTTCACAAATCCTTTGTCAGCACCCCTTCCACTAGAATGAGTCTAACCGGGTTAAAAAAACCTGCTATAACCTCAATCAATACTTTTTTGCCGATATATTACAATTAGCTAAGTTATCGGCTTGAAAAAAGAAATCTGTATTTTTTTGACTGTCGATTTTACGTTTGTTTATTCGACAAGTTGATAAGACCAGCATTCTGAGTCTTATAACAAGGAGAAATATATGAACGTAAATACTGAACTCCAAAAACAACTGGAAAAAAGCGGTTATCAGCCAGAATCTAGAACAAATCATGGCTTGTTATGCTGAAGACGTGCGAGCATTTGAAGCGATTGCCGAATTACAGTTTACCAATCGAAGAAGATACCAAGATCATTGGCCGCAATATTTGGACATGTGCATGATGACCAAATTTAAAATCGGCCAGCTTGATATCAACCTGGATGATGATTTGGCAGCATGTGCTTTTCTGAATCAGTGTGGCCGACTCTATTAGAACAGAGCAGGCCCAAGCCCAGAAGGGTTAAGTGCTATCTATCACATTTGAACACTGTGGACAGCCATTGAACGCTCTCAATGGCAGTACTAAAGCACCGTTTAACCATTCAATATCATTATTGGTTAATTGTGATTCACAAACCGAAATAGACCTACTTTGGGAAAAATTGCTGGTAAATGGTGACAGAACCTTACAATTTGGCTGGGTTCAGGATCAGTTTGGTGTCTGCTGGCAGATTGTGCACGCTATGCTGGATAAAATGCAGCATGATCCGGCCACCATGTCGGCATTCCTGTCCATGAGAAAACTGGATATATCTCAGTTGGAACAGGCCTACCAGCAAGGCTACTAACTTTATCAAGCAATAACCTGAAACCATTTGCCTAATATTGCTTTGAATGTTTTAACGCTCATTTATCAGCAAAAAACTGTCTGCTGGCGTACTATAACGCGCTATGCCAACGTAGCCTGAGGTTTGAAATGAGCGTTTTACCCAATTGTCCTAAGTGTGATTCAGAATATGTCTATCAGGATGACAATATTCTGATTTGTCCGGAATGTTCTTATGAATGGTCGGCAGATACGGCGAATGACAAGGTCGAAACATCCGATGAGATCCTGGATGCCAATGGAAATGTTTTGCTGGATGGTGATACGGTAACCGTCATAAAAGATTTAAAAGTTAAAGGGACTTCGCTGGTTGTGAAAGTTGGCACCAAGGTCAAAAACATCCGGCTGGTTGATGGCGATCACGATATTGATTGCAAGATTGATGGTATCGGTGCGATGAAACTTAAATCGCAGTTTGTGAAAAAAGCCTGAAGCTTCGACTAGCTTTTCAGCAATTTAAGGGCTCTATTCGAGCCCTTTTTTTATGATGATTATTGATCGGCTACTTTTTTCATATTTTCATTAATTTTGAATAATACGATCAGCAGTTCACACCAGATACGCGCGCCGACAGCGCCCGCCAGCATGGTGAAGATTCCCATAAAAAAACTACCAATACCACCAGCGAACATCATACCAAGGCCAGAAATCAGCGCCGCACCTAATAACAACCAGTAAACCAGCGTAATGATTTTAGGCGTTAGCATTGAATCAAAAAACAGGATATCTCTCACTTAGTTTTCTCCTTAATATTTAGTCATAAGCGGATGGCAGCAACATTTATCAACCAACATCCCTTTTAGTTTTTGGTGCGGTCCAGAGCTTGAGTTGAGATACATGGATGTATCATAGATAGCTCTCACACTTTCTCGGTTGATGTGTTTTCAGCTCTCAACAGCGGCGGTGATGAAAGATCAAAAAGCCCCGATCTGGCAATAAATGAACATCATTTTCAATTCCGTGTCATACCAATAGATTGAAATTAACATCTCTCTACTGATGCCCAACATATCTATTACCAATGCGTATAATGCCAGTTCTCTCCTTACATTTCTTGGCCGACGTCACGGAAAAATGAATTGAAACAACCCCCAACTGCCGAAAACATGCCTGCTGATATTGCTCCGTATTCACCGGAAAGCCGTGTCTCCTTAAGAAGAATGCGTGCCTGTCATGAATGTGATTGGGTTGTGGTGTTACCTGCATTACGTCCTGGTGAGCATGCCACCTGTCCGCGATGCGAACATATATTAGTACGTCGACATTTTCGACCAGCTCAGCGAAGTATGGCTTATGCCATCAGTGCATTAATTGCATTGATTCTGGCAATCTCGTTTCCTTTTGTGAGCTTTGAAGCCAGAGGGATAAGTAACAACATTGAGCTTACTCAAACCGCCACCAGTATGATTGGTTTCCATCAACCGTTGGTGGCACTCATTGTGGCACTAACGATCATTGTGTTGCCGGCAGTTTATCTATTAGGGGTAATTTGGCTACAATTCGGTTTGCTTCGGGCAGATCCATTTCCATTTAGTCGTGGTATTGCCCGATCGCTATCACATATGCATCCCTGGATGATGGCGGATGTATTTATCATTGCCGCGTTAGTCAGTTTGATAAAAATCGCTGGTATGGCACAGATTGAATTAGGAGCCTCATTCTGGGCTTTTTGTGCCTTTGCTGTTTTACTGTTAATGACCACGCGCTCTATTGATGCGGACTGGATGTGGTTTTCACTTGCAGGTGAACCCCAGGCTCCAAAAGGCATTCGTACAGGCGAAACGGCAGCTTCGCAAGGTTTGGCAGGTTGCTCAACCTGTGGTTTGATAAACGAACTGTCTGATTCAGGTCATGGCCACTGTCGCCGCTGTGGCGAACCGCTGCATCTCCGTTTACCGCATAGTCTGCAACGTACCTGGGCGCTTTTGGCGGCAGCAATTGTGATGTATATTCCAGCAAACGCCTATCCTATTATGACAACAACGGTGCTGGGCCAGAATCAGCCGGCAACCATTATTGGAGGCATCATTGATTTGTGGCAAAAAGGCTCCTGGCCAATTGCAGCAGTGATCTTTTTTGCCAGTATTCTGGTTCCAGTCGGCAAGATGCTGGCATTGATCTGGCTGTCATTTGTCGTACGTAAAAGCAGTGATCTCAGCGCCAATAACCGAACCAATTTATATCGGATTACCGAATTTATCGGTCGCTGGTCCATGGTAGATTTATTTGTAGTCGCTATACTGGTGGCATTAATTCGGGCAGGTAACTTAATGTCGATAACCCCCGGTCCTGCAGCACTAGCATTTGGCGCCGTCGTTATTTTAACCATGTTAGCGGCAATGACATTTGATCCACGTCTGATATGGGATACGCCCGAAACAACCAAAAAACGCACTCCAAGGAAACTGTGAATGAGTGATTCCCCTGTCTCTAATGAAGACAATGTGAACGACCAGCATCGAGCAAAATCGGGCAGACAGTCTCGTCTTTCCCCCATCTGGATTGTGCCGATTGTCGCGGTCATGATTGGCTTATGGCTGATATATGACAACTATAGTCGAATTGGACCCAGAATAACCTTAACGATGGCAAATGCCGAGGGGATAGAAGCTGGCAAAACCATGATAAAAACGCGCAATGTGGATATTGGTCAGGTGGAACAGGTGCGACTATCAGATGATTTAACCCACACACTAATCATTGCACGAATTAATCCGGAGGCCGAACCGATGCTTGTCGATGACTCTCGCTTCTGGGTCGTGAAACCGCGTATAGGCCGTGAAGGGATCAGTGGCCTTAATACCGTTCTATCTGGCGCCTATATTCAATTACAACCCGGTGATAGTAATATCGAACAACGTGAATTTGAGGTTCTGGAACAACCGCCTATTTCAACTCTCGGTGTGCAAGGTTTACGCATTAATCTGATCAGTCAGCTGGGGAATTCACTCCGAGTGGGTGACCCCGTAACTTATCAGGGATTTAATGTGGGCAGGGTTGAAAGCGCCGAGTTTGATAGTGAAAAGCGTGAAATGCGTCATCAGTTATTTATTGAAAGCCCTTACGATGTTCTGGTGACTGAAGGCACCCGTTTCTGGTCTGCCAGTGGTGTCGATTTAAAACTGGATTCCGAAGGTTTCAAAATCAATATTGCTTCATTAGAAGCCTTATTAGGCGGTGGCGTAACATTTGGGGTTCTTGAAGATTTACCGGTCGGTTCCCGCGCCCAGCCCGACAGTATTTTTACCCTTTACGGTGATGAGGAGAGTGCACGTCAGGAAGCTTATACTCAATACCTTGAATATGTACTGTTAATCGAAGATACCGTACGCGGGCTTTCAAAAGGCGCTCCGGTTGAATTTCGTGGCATTCGTATTGGGACCGTTTCGAGTGTGCCCTGGAAGTTTACTTCACCCGAACGCAATGCGCAGAGCGGCTTTGCTATTCCGGTATTAATCCGCCTGGAACCTCAACGCTTAGGCGGTAGTGAAAAAGTTGATATCAAAGACTGGGCAGCTCGCTTCGACCGCATGTTAAATGCCGGATTAAGAGCCTCACTCAAATCAGGTAATTTGTTGACCGGTTCATTATTTGTTGATCTTAACTTCCAGCGGGATGATACCTATGAATTCGTTGCCAGAACGTTTGAAGGGCATCAAGTTCTGCCAACCAGTTCAACAGGCTTGGCGCAAATCGAACTGAAGGTCTCGAATTTGCTGGATAAACTCAATCAACTGGAAGTTGAGCCGATTTTAACTGGCATGGATCGTAATCTGGAAAGCTCCGAAACCATGTTGAACGAAATCAGAGAGTTAACGGCCAGCATCCAAACCTTGGTTAATGCTTCTGAAACGCAGCAGATTCCAGAAAACATTAATCAGACATTGGCTGAAATTCGAACTACCTTACAGGGGCTGTCGCCCGATTCGTCTGCTTATCAGGAAATGACTGGCACACTGCAGCGTTTGGAAAAACTGCTACGTGATTTACAGCCCGTTGCACGTACATTGGGCGAACAGCCCAATGCACTGATTTTTGATCGGCGTGATAGCAACGATCCTCTACCACGAGCTCCAAAATAATCGGGATTATTTTATGTTGATAAAAATCAGTAAATTGTTTTTTAGCTTATCTTTGGTATTAAGTTTATTGGCTTGTGCAAATCAAGCTGTTAATACCCAACGATATACACTGCCAGAAACCTTGCAATCCACTGAGAAAACTTCAACTCTTGATGCACAAGTCTTAGTGATAGGCTCAATCAGCCTGGCTGAATTTCTGGATAGTGAACGCATTGCATTGCAGATGGATGATATTACCTTGCATCAAGCCAATGAGCATCTTTGGGCAGAAAATCTGGGCCAACAAATACGGCGTGGATTGCGTAGCCGCTTGAGCAAACAACTCCCAGAGTTGCTGGTGGTTTCAGATAGTCGGGGATTAAAACAAACGGCGTTGAATTTACAGTTGGATATTGAGCAGTTTCATGGGCATTTTACTGGCACAGCGGTGACCAGCGGACAATGGCGTTTGCAGGACAGTCAAGGTAATCTGCTTTTAATCGCACCTTTTACTATCGAAACGGCACTTGTAAGTGATGGTTATCCCGCACTGGTACGGGCATTGGGCAGCAATCTGGATAAATTAGCTGAAGAAATAGCGACTGAAATTACCAACCTCTGATTTGAAGGGTGAGATCAAGATGATCTCACCCTTCTGAATCTAATTGAAATTATCTTATCCAAATCTGTTTGGCGTTCACAAACTCATGGATACCATGGGGTCCCAGTTCGCGTCCATAGCCCGAACCTTTTATACCCCCGCTGGGTAATCGGGGATCAGTTTTCACAATGCCGTTAATTGCGACCTGACCTGATTGAAGCTGCATGGCCAGATGCGACGCCAATTCGGCATTTCTAGTCCAGATGCTGGCACCTAAACCGTATTCTGTGTCATTGGCCATCTCCAGTGCGTGTTCGTGATCTTCTGCTTTAATCACCGCCATAATGGGCCCAAAGGTTTCCTCACGAAACGCACACATTGTGGGAGTGACTTCGGTCAGCAATGTGACCGGGTAGAAAAAACCATCGGTATCCGGCAGTTCGCCCCCTAATAAACATTTCGCACCTGCAGCAACCGTGTCTTCCACCTGACGATGCAGATTCAGCTGCAAATCCTTGCGAGCAATCGGGCCAATATCAGTACTAGGCTGTAATGGATCGCCCATTTGCAATTTTTTGAGTCGATTTAATAATAGCTCCACAAAATGATCATAGATTTCAGCCTCGACAATAATTCGCTTGGCAGCTATACAGGACTGTCCTGCATTAATGATTCGTGACAGTGTCACCACATCCGCTGCTGTTTCCAGATCAGCATCGGCCAGAATAATACTGGGATCCGAACCACCCAGTTCCAGAACACAGGGTTTAATTTCACTGCCCGCAATTTCGGCTACTTTCCTGCCCGCTCCACCAGAACCGGTAAACGAAACAGCCATTATGCGTGGATCTCGAATCGCTAATTCTACTTCCGGTGTTTCCAGGGGCAAATTCACCATAATATTTTCCGGTGCGCCAGCTTTAACAAAGGCATTTGCGATTGCCTGGGCTGTTTGCGGCACATGGGGATCGTGTTTCATCACACAGGTGTTGCCCGCCATCAGCGCGGGTGCCAGATAGCGGAATGCCAGCCATAAGGGTGCATTCCAGGGCAAAATTCCCAGCAAAGTACCCAAAGGTTGATAACAGACATAACTAAGTGAAGCATCCGATTCGATTGTGTCTCTGGTCAGAAATTTTTCGGCATTATCAGCATAGAATTCTGCACAAAAAGCCGCTTTTTCAACCTCAGGTACCCCTTCTCTTATTGGCTTACCCATTTCCAAGGCCATCAGTTGTGCCAGATCATGTTTTTCTGCACGTAACTGTCTGGCAACTGCACGTAACACCTCAGCACGCTCCTCAAAACTTCGATCACTCCAGTCAGCAAAAGCTGCGCTGGCCTCACCGATTCGAGCATACATGTCATGTTTACTGAGACAGGGGAAACTATCGATTTTTTCTCCGCTGTAAGGGTTTGTTGCTATAAGCATGTTGACCTCTGTAGATTAACTGGCAGATTTTTGGGCATGCTGAGGTTGTTTATCAGCTTTGGATTCGTTTTTGTTGCCCTTATCCAGTGAGATAAGTTTTTGTTTGCCCTGATCGGCTTTGACGACAAAATCCCTATCCATGGTGAAAAAGGACTCGCAGCCATCTTCGGTTATATGAATGGTGTCAGAGATGCCGCAGGTTTTATCTCCATCAACACCCCACATCCACGGGATAATATGAAACGTCATGCCAGGTTTGAGCACAGCGGATTCACCTTGTTTGAGACTAACGATATACCCCTCATCCCAGCTGGGTGGAAAGGCGATACCAATTGAATATCCAGACCGCGTCACCAGTCGTGCACCGATATCATTTTTAGTAATGATATTGCGAATCATATTGTCGGCATCGGATACGGTCATGCCAGGCTGGAAGTTCTTATGCACAGCGTCCAGCGCCATTTTCATGATTTCCTGAGCCTTGTACATTGATGGACTTAATGCGCCCAGAACAATCGTACGCATCATCGCTGTGTGATAACGACGATAACACCCCCCCACCTCAAGGAAGACATGTTCATTTGGCTGCACAATGCGGCCTTCCCAGGTGGCATGGCCAATCATGGTGCGTGGTCCAGAAGTCACATACGGCATAACCGCTGGCGGCTCACCGCCAGCTCTAAACATTGCTGCGCTGATTGCTGCACCAATTTCATTTTCAGTGACATCTGCCTGCACTGCATCAATTCCGGCTTGCATACCTGCTTCAGTCGCTCTGGCAGCATTCTGCATTAATGCAATTTCCATCGGTGATTTGCATACCCTTCCTTCCTCTACGATGCCAAAGCAATCCAGCAATTTGCCATCGGTCAAAGTGGTATGGATGCAGTCCTGATGATAGGCAGGGAAAAAGTAGCTGTTACGTTCATATCCAATGCGTTTTTTATCCAGTCCAAACTCACGCAGCGCATCCACCAGCATCTGAATGGCATCACCTGTATCAGGATACGGCCGGGTAATATCTAACCAGGTTCGATGGATTACATTAGATTCTTCCAGTTTACGGGTGATCATGAACGGTTCATCTTCCAACGGCACTACCAGTGCCTGAAAGAATGAGTAGCCAGTTGTCTGGTAATCCGTCAGATACATAATATTTTCAGGATCGGAAATGACCACAGCATCCATATGTCGTTCGGCAATACGTTCTCTTAACTCGCGTAGTCGTCGCTCGTATTCTTCAAACGGAAAAGTCATATCATCACGCTGTCTCATGCGGCTTCCTCCATTTGCATGACTCTATCAGTCACTTCAACCAGAATATCCAGTCCCGTCTTTAAGTCAGATTGGGGCGTAGTTAATGGTGGGATCAATTTGACAACCCGTCCACCGGTACCACAGCTGGCAATCAGTAAACCGGCTTCAAAACATTGATTCACAATGGCTTTGGCTCTATCTCCATTGCCTACATCCAGTCCCAGGATCATGCCTTTACCAGTCACATTCACATCTGGATATCTTTGCGCCAATGGGGCCAGTGCTTCAGCCATTTGCTGGCCGTTGGCTTTGACTTGTTTCATCAACTCATCATTGTCAAAATAAGTCAGTGCCTGGTCACCCGCGACAAAGGAAATATCCTGGCCTCTGAACGTACCGGTATGCTCACCGGGCGACCAGTGTTCATCAAGTTCCGGCTTCACCAGATTCATCGCCATCGGTGTGCCCATGCCGCCAATGCCTTTGGCCAGGCAGATAATGTCAGGATCAATACCCAGATCATCAAAACTGAAAAACGAACCGGTTCGGCCAACGCCCACCTGAATATCGTCGACGATTAATAATGCCCCGACTTCTTTGGCCAATTTTGCCAGGGCCTGCAGCCATTCTTTTGATGCTACCTTCACACCGCCTTCAGCCTGTATCGTTTCAAGCAAAAATGCTGCGGGCGGAGCAATACCGCTGGAGCTGTCTTTATAAATTGCTGTTAACTGATCAATACTGTTCATACCGCAACCCAGTTCACAGCCCGGACAGACCTCTTCACAGCCAAAGGCAAAATGTTTCACATGGTTGAGAGGCACACCGGCTGCATTACGGAAGTACTGATTAGCCGTGGCGCTCAATGCCCCCAAAGTCATGCCATGAAAGCCATGACTGAAAGCCACGACATCCTGACGTCCGGTAACACGTCTTGCCAGTTTCATTGCAGCTTCCACTGCATTGGTGCCAGTGGGGCCCATAAATTGCATTTTATGGGGCATATTGCGAGGTTTCAGAATGGTATCAGTGAAGTGCTGCATAAACTGCCGTTTAGCAGTGGTGTGCATATCAAGACTGTGTGTTACGCCATTGGATTGAATGTAATCGACTACCGCTTTGGTCATGCGCTGATTGTTATGACCGAAATTTAATACCCCGGCCCCAGCAAAAAAATCAATATATTCCTTGCCACTTTCATCAGTCTGCCGGGCATTGACTGCTTTATCGAATACCACCGGATATACTCTGCAATAAGCGCGGATCGCAGACTCTCTTTCTTCAAATATACTCATTTAAATCTCCTCTTGAACACGTCACTGGGACGATTTAGGGCAGTTCCTCCGGAACAGGTACGCCAACTCCGACCAGGCGCGAAAACAATCGTGTGACCGCCGGTATCAGGCGATCGTTAAAGTCGTAATAAGGGCTGTGGCATGGCACTTGGTGATCGGGTCCATCATCACTGCCAATCAATGCAAATGCGCCGGGAATATGTTGCAGGTAGTAACTGAAATCTTCGGAGGCCATAATCGGCGTCGACGTAATAAAATCCAGTGAATCAGCACCATTAATGTCCTGCCATAACCGCCGCATGTTTGTGGCCTGTACCGAATGATTAATGGTTGCGTCATAGCGTGGAAAATTTTCCACTTCAGCCACCACACCATAACTCGCAGCAGTTTGCTGGCTGATCTCAGTGATCAATCGATAGATTTCATCACGGGTTTTTCTGTCTGGAACCCGGATACTGCCGCCGAGAACAGCATTTTGCGGAATAACAGTAGGGGCGCTTGGCGCTTCAATTGAAGTAACGCTGATCACTGCAGCTTGCTGAGGCGCTAGGCGGCGACTGATAATCTGCTGCAGATTTAGGGTAATCGCACTGGCCGCTAATACTGGATCACGACACAGTTCCGGCTGACTGGCATGGCCGCCTTGCCCGTGCAGGGTAATTTTAAACGTGCCATTACCACACATCACCAAAGCATCGGGACAAAGCATTTGACCAAATGAAATGGCCGGCCAGTTGTGCCAGCCATAAATTTCATCAACCCCATCAAGCGCGCCATCTTTGATCATTTCTCTGGCGCCATGACCACCTTCTTCAGCTGGCTGAAAAATAAGGCTGACAGGTCCTTTCAGTTGCGCTTCGTGATACTTGAGCCATTTTGCTGTCGCTAATAAGGTTGCAGTGTGACCATCATGACCACAGGCATGCATACATCCCTCATTCATTGAACTCCAGGTTTTCAAAGTGGCTTCGTGAATGGGTAATGCATCCATATCACCGCGCAAGGCAATGTGTGGCCCAGCCGTTCCATTCGGATTCAGTAAACCTACCGTGCCAGTACCGGCGCAGCTGCGCCAGCTAATATTCAGTGAACTGAGAATCTCACGCACCCGCTCAGCGGTGCGATGTTCCTGCCAGCCCATTTCCGGATGAGCATGGAGTTCACGGCGGATTGTTTCAGCTGTGGTGATGGTGTCTTGCCAGACATCTGACATGAGCCCTCCCCTGTTTTGGACCGAGCAACAAAATTGTCGGGTGATCCGTTATAAAACCTTGTCTGTTAACAATGTGACTTTTTAGTGCAATTTGCAATGCAATATGATGATTCTGCTATAAAGAGAGCGTTCTCAAATCAGGAGCAATTGCTATGCCACTAGTGACTGGTTGAAGAATATTTGGTTCAAATAACGTGTTTTCAGGATCAATTTAATATGATAACCGCTTCATTTTACTACCAATACTTTTCTATGCTGATATGCCCTGGTTCGCGTCGGCTATGTTTCCTGAGGCCGCGTTTTAACAGTACATTCATCGTATCCTGCACCATATCAGGGTTACCACAAAGCATTACATGACTGTCATTATCGATACTTCCCCCGGCACGTAATTCAAGTTTGGAGTCCATTATCGCTGCAGGAATCCGACCAGCAATAGCGTAATCACATGCATCACGACTTACCATTGGAATATAACTGAATTGATGGGTATGGTTTTCAGCAATATTGCGAATCATTTGTTGATAGGTCAGCTCTTCCATATATCGCACAGCATGGACCAGCGTTATCCGTTCAAATTGTTGCCACACGTCGGGAGTTTTAATAATGGATAAAAACGGGCCAATGCCGGTACCCGTTGCCAGTAAAAATAACTTTTTGGCTGGCGGCAATTGTTTTAATGTTAATAACCCTGTGGCCTTGGCAGCAACCTTGACGCTATCTCCGGGATTAAGCTTTGCCAGCTTTGTGGAGAATATTCCGCCAGGTACTTCAATAAAATAAAAATCCAGCGGTTGTTCACCTGGTGCATTTACCAGCGAAAATGGTCGACTGACTTCTTCACCTTCAATATCCAGTGCCAGTCGGGTAAATTGTCCGGCATCAAACATTTCTAAAGGCGCTTCAACCCTCAGAGAGTGTAGTGTTGAGGTCCATTGTTTATTTTCTACAACCCGACCTTCGTGCCACTTTGACATGGATATCTCCTGATAGCGTTTATTTAATGACCATATCAACTTCTGCTGGGTTGCAGCAAAACAGAATCATTAATTTATTCATCGATTCAATGGCGTTGCAATTATCCTGATTCAATATCGCCGTTACTTATGGTTAACAAAATAACGGATGTATTCCAATCTGTAATCTGATTGTAAGGCTATTTTGTACTATCATATGTGGTAATTACCTTTGCATGCATTAATGAGAGATCCTATGAATTCAGTGCTGGATATGCAGGCCTTAAAAGCTGCGACAGTCAACACCGTACCGTTCCCTTTTTTCAAGGTAGAGCGTTCGATCCGTCAGGATGTGCTGGATCGTGTGATTGGGGATTTCCCTGACATTGGTGACGGGGGTAGTTTCAACGTTGATGATGTATCAGTAAATCCTGATTTCAAAGCGTTCCTTGATTCCATCGACAGTCCAGAATTCAGACACGTTATTTGCGAAAAATTTGATGTCAAAGTGATGGATCTGCCGATGATGATGACTTTGCGTGGTTACTCAAGACAGAAAGATGGGCGCATTCATACTGATTCCAAAACCAAGCTGGTCACCATTCTGATTTATTTGAATGAAAGCTGGGATGCTGCCACGGGAAGATTACGTATTCTGAACAATTCACAGGATATGGAAGATTATGTCGATGAAATTATTCCCGGTCCTGGTTCATTAGTCGCGTTTAAAGTGACGGATAACTGCTGGCATGGCTACCCTAGTTTTGAAGGCACACGTCGCTCTATCCAGATAAACTTCCTGACCAGCGAAGCCGCTGGTAACAAACATCGTTTTTTTCACAAATTAAGCGCCAAGCTTAAAAACTGGTTGAGAAAACGTAAAGTAAAGGCGGTTTAATCAATGTCCTATCTTCAGGATCCGCGAGTTTTATTCGCTGCAGAGCGCACATTACTCGCCTGGAATCGCACTGGTTTGACGTTTATCATGTTCGGTTTTTTGATTGAACGTTCTGGTTTATTAATTGAAGTATTATCAAATGGTCAGGAACACTTGAATACCACCATGACCTTCATAATCGGCCTGGCTTTTATTCTACTTGGCAGTGTGACCACTGTGTATGCTGCCAGACAATTTCAGCGTGTGTTAAAAACGCTTGGGGAGTCTGAATTTCCCGAAGGATACCGGACGCAATGGGGCGTCATTGTAAGTTTAATTGTTGCTTTGCTGGGCAGCCTGTTGGCTATCAGCCTGTTCCTCACCTACAATTGAGTCCCATAACATGTCTAAATGGTTATTATTAAGTATTGCTATACTTGCCGAAGTTTTCGGTACCAGCTTTCTCAAAGCTTCTGAGGGGTTTACCAGGTTTTGGCCATCAGTAGCTGTTATCGTAGGTTACATCGTCGCTTTTTACTTTTTAGCTTTATCGTTAAAAGTCATTCCTGTCGGTATCGCTTATGCGATCTGGGCAGGGATTGGTGTGGTATTAATCGCTTTAATCGGTTGGATTGTGTTTAGTCAGAAACTGGATACCCCTGCCATCATTGGCATTTCAATGATTTTAGGCGGCGTAGTGGTGTTAAATGTTTTTTCCAGTAGTTTGACGCATTAGACGCCTCAGGTATTTTCCACCTTGTTTGGAGAGAACTTCCAGCAGGAGTTGAGGCGCATTTCGTCCTACTGCATTGCAAATGACTTATGTAGAATAACGACACCTCATCATTTGCATCCTCTTAATCGAAATGAGCTTCCAGCAGTGGTGGTTATGAAACAAACCCAAGCATGATGAATATTTCTGCTTTAAAAAAGCCCAATGCAGGGCATAACTTTTCGGATTTTTTATGAGCTCGTCAGACCCATCGCAAAACAAAATTGAAAACGGTCCGTTAATGGATGCAAATTCATTGGGTCATGCATTACGTTATGTCTTTGCTGGTCGGTTGGCGTTGCCTGATGGACATCTACCAGAAGCACAACATATCGTCCCGTACGATTTTGTCGGTGTGGGCGTGACCACCTCCGAGGATCCTGCTGTCGATGATTATATTCTGCAACAACTTACTGAGCTGCAGATTAAACAGGTACGGCTCGATTACACATATGGTGATGAGGGTGGTCCGGTAACACGTTTACTGGAACGTTTACTGGCGACCGATATCAAAGTGCTATTGCATCTGGTCCAGCCTTTTAACGAAGCTCAACAAATGAAAACCGGCAGCGCACAACTGCGCTGGCGTGAATTTGTGCAAACCGCTGCCAGCCGCTTTGGATCACGAGTCACAGCGATTGAGGTAGGCTCAACCAGCAACCGTCGACGCTGGGCAGGCTATGACACTGAAAGTTTTTTTAATGCCTGGCGTATTGCCTATGAAGAAATAAAATCCCGGCATATCAAAATTGCCGGACCGAATATTTCTGATTTTGAACCGTTGCATAACATTGCCGTATTAACCCGCTTACGCCGTGATAATCAATTACCGGACATCCACACAAATAATCTGTTCAGTGAGCGGGTGACCGAACCGGAACGCTTTGATCATCGGATTTTTGGCACTAAGCTCGCTATGCGTTTGAAAGTGAACCTGGTGAAAAAAGCACGGATTCTGAAAAAGATCAGCAATGATTTTGGGGTAAACGAATTTATATCGCCAGCAGCGTTCTGGACCTTGCCAAGAATTCGCCGGGTTTTGGTTAACGGCGAAGAAAAACAAGCAGATTATTTAAGTCGTTACCTCACCTTACTCGCTGCTTCCGGTGCGATGCAGCAGGCTTATTGGGGACCGTTTATCTGTCATCGAGAAGGACTGATTGATGACGGTTATGAGGTTTACCCTGAGCTGGAACGTATTACCCATTACCGTTCAGTGCTGGGAAATCGCGAGGACTTCCGTCTGCGTCCCTCATTTTATGCGATGCAGAATTTTATTCGATTGATCCCAGGCAGTCTGTATGAAGGTCCTTTGGCGACAGCTGAAGCCATTGAAGTTCATGCATTTCGCAACAAGGATAAATTAATCCATGTGCTATGGACCGCCAACGGTCAGGCAATGCCAATGCATGCTTTATATGCTCCTGCACAACTGGAGGATGTTGAGGTTATATCCCGTGATGGAACGACTGTCAGTGAAAAACCCGAGTTTGTCACCGAAACTCCCGTATTCCTGTGCTGGTCAGCTGATACAAAAATTCAGTTGAAAGCAAGTCCTAAGGGCCGGGAACGCATATCATTATATCGTCATGCCCCTGGTAAAAATTTGTACGGATTTGAGCAAGATGGCTGGAAAGGCGTACTGATTGCTGAAACTGCCTCACAGGCAGAAGCGCTGAAACTGAAGCTACATCCGGCCTATCTTCCTAAAGCAACCGAAGCAAACACTTTACGCAAAGCCCGGAATGTTATCTGGCGTATCGATAATCTGCTGGATCAGACCGTTGTCGCTAAAAAACCATTGCGTATGCCTGCGCATAAACGGCTGCTTGATAAGTTTAAACCCTGTAAGTCCAGACGCAGCTGGAACGCCGCAGCCGAATTATTACGCCGAGGAATTCCTACGGCTCTGCCTATCGCCTACTTTGAACAGGCAGATGATAAAACACTGACTGAAAACTATTATCTGTGTGACATGGTTGATCATGATTTCTCCGCGAGAGATATTCTGACGGCATTTAATGAAGGTGCAACCGAATACCAGGGGGTCAGAGAAGACGATTTATACCAACAACTCAGTCAATTCCTGTTGGATTTGCATGGGCGTGGCGTGTTTTTCCGGGATTTGGCTGGCGGCAATATCCTGATAAAAAAACAAGCCGGTGAAAAACTGGGCTTTACGCTTATCGATATCAACAGGGCGCGTTTTTTCAACCGTAATGCGACACTATCCGAGCGTTTGTCGGATCTCACCCGGATATGCAACAAACTGCACTGGTCAGGGCGGGAAAAACTGGTTGGGCATTATCTTCAGCATACCAAGTATAAAATGCCGTTTAACTTCCGTTGCCGTTTACCTTTTTATCTTTATGATTTTAAAGTTAAATTCAAACGTCGCTACGGACGCAAGGCTATTAAACGCCTGTTCAACAAACTGCGTGGCAACCGTTAAAATCCAATAACTTTTATTCAGGTGCTACTCGGCGTAGATTAAGGTCTGTTGATCATTAATGATCAATAGATCCTAGGGCAGGTTGGTTTATAAATTAGCCCTTTTTTTGTTTTTGCTGTCACCTTATATTAGCTTGAAATTTGTGCCATCATAAGCTTGCCTGTTAAAAGCGGTTGATTGTTCAAATTCAACAACGGTGGCGACTATGCAAGAGTAACAGGCCCAGATCACCAATTATTTTCCCCAATTTCATCTCAACTGATGCCGTCAAAAACATGCCGGTAGCTTTTTTGCGTGAATAGATTTGTTCAATGGAGTTTATTGTGAATTCACAACCTGACATTATTATTTCCGAACTCGATTACAGCCGTATCGATAATTTGTTGCGGACCACAGCAGGCATTGCGACAAATATCAAATCAGCTTTGTTAACCGAACTTGAGCGTGCAGAGCTTGTTGCTCCAGAACAGATTCCGGCCAATGTGGTGACAATGAATTCTCAGGTAAAATTTTCAGTTATCTCTACCGGGGTAACTTTTACGCTGAAATTGGTCTATCCAAAAGATATGGATGACTCTGGTAACACCATCTCAATTTTAGCGCCAGTCGGAAGTGCCATGCTGGGATTAAAGGAAGGAGATGAAATTGACTGGCAGGATGGTCAGGGTGGAATGTTACAGGTGAGAATTGAAGCCATAGAATATCAACCGGAGCGTGCAGGTGAATATCACCGATAACTCTGATCAAATGCATCTGGAGTTTAATATGTTTAAAAAGTGGCTGGTCTTGTTGTCGATTTTGTTTTTCAGTGCTTGCAGTACTGAAGAAGCTGATGAGCGTCACGTGATTATTGAAGATTTTCCGGCCAGCTACAGCGGCACTTTGCCCTGTGCTGACTGCCCGGGCATTGATTATCGCCTCAATTTATTCGCAGATAAAAGCTATTATCTGCAAATGCATTATCAGGATTCGGGCGAAAATTCGACCTTTTATCAACTGGGGCAATGGCAGCAAAATTCGGATCAGTTGAGATTGCTTTCGGACGATCCACAGCAAACAGCTTTCCAGATTGAAAAAGATGGCAACATCCGTCTTATGGATCAGGAATATGTCTTGATTAACAGCCCTTTGAATTATGAACTTCAACGGGACAATGACTTTTATGCTGTCTATCCAAAAATGCAGTTTCACGGTATGTACAACTACATGGCCGATAGCGGAGTCTTTACTGAATGTCTTACCGGTCAGCGCTGGGTTGTCGCCCAGGAAGCGGATAACGCAGCACTTGAATCGCTTTATCTGGAATATATCGAAGCGCCTAATCAGCCAATATTAATTGAAGCAACCGGTTACCTTGAATCAAGAGCAAATAGCGATACTGGAATATTGCAGCCAACGTTGATTGTCACAAAAGCTGATGATATATGGCCAGGAGAAACCTGCGGTCAATTAGGCTTCAATGAAAGTTTGCTGAATACTTATTGGAAACTGACCCGATTGAATGATGAGCCCGTTGAGGTTTATCAGGATCAGCGTGAACCCTCGCTTGTTTTAGCAATTGAAGAGAATCGCCTGTCAGGTTCGGATGGCTGTAATCAAATTATGGGGACGTATCAACTTCGTGAAGACAAATTGAAATTCAGTCGTATTGCCAGCACTATGATGGCCTGTAATCAGGGCATGGATACCGCTCAGGCGGTGCATTTCATGCTCGAAAAAGTGCGTTATTGGCAAATTGAAGGACAACATCTTGAGCTGGCTGATGTGGAAGGTAATGTGATGGCCCGATTTGAAGCAGTGCATCTGCAATAACAATGAAGTTAATCTTTCGCGGATCTAATATTCTAGAAGCTCATATTGTTGCAGGCCTATTGGATGCGCATGGCATAGAATCACATGTTGCAGGACATTATCTGCAGGGCGCAGTAGGCGACTTACCTGCCAGTGATTTCGCTCATGTAATGGTAAATAATGACGATGTCGAAGCAGCAGAAAAACTGATTCTGGATTATGACGCCGGTAAGTTTGCCAATGGTGAAAACGATGGATCTTAACTAGTCTGAAAAAAGCCTTTAGCCTGCGCAGAATCGATATGAATCTGTTCAATCAGCTGTTCCAGACTGGCAAATTTCTGTTCTTCACGCAGTTTTTTCAGAAAATAAACCTGTACATGCTCACCGTAAATATCACGTTTAAAATCAAAAAGATGTACTTCAAGCAGGGCTTTATCGCTACCTGAAATTGTGGGTCTGACACCAATATTAGCCACACCATTTACCGGCTCTTCATCAATGCCATAAAGTTGTACGGCATAGACACCATTTAACGGTACTTTAGCCCGATGCAAATGAATATTGGCTGTCGGGTATCCCATTTTACGACCACGTTTATCACCATGCGCTACTCTGCCACTCATCCGGTAAGGACGACCTAATAACTTCTCGGCCACAGCCAAGTCACCGTCCTGCAACGCTTCGCGAATCCGCGTACTGCTGACCCGCATATCTTCAATGGCGAAAGTGTGCATGTTAACAACCTGAAAACCATGCTGTTTTCCCACTTGTTGCAACAAGGCAAAGTCACCCTGTCGATCTTTACCAAAACGAAAATCATCACCGACAACCAGGTAGCGTACATTCAGGCCTTCAACCAATAATTTCTGGATAAAGGTTTCGGCCTGCATTTCGGCTAATTGACGATTAAACCGCAACACACAAAGTTTCTGGATTGAGTAAGCACGAAGCGCCTCAACCTTTTCACGAAACCGCGATAATCTGGCTGGCGCTTTTTCTGGTACAAAATATTCAAATGGTTGCGGTTCAAAAGTGATAACCACAGCGGGCAAATTAAGCATATCCGCTTTCATTGCCAATTGCGTCAGCACAGCCTGGTGCCCAAGATGTACACCATCAAAGTTACCAATCGTAGCAACGCATCCTTGTGCAGGATTAGGCAAATTGTATAAGCCGCGGATGATTTTCGGCATGAATAGTTCAGTGTAAAAGGAAAACACAACAGACTAACGGGAAATTAGCAAACATTCCAGCAGGCATGTAAGCTTCGATTAACTTATAATGTGTCGTCAACGCGAGATTTGTACAGAGGCCGATATGGTGGCAAAACGCAAAAAACTTGAATATGAAGCGGCAGTCAGTGAGCTTGAGTCACTGGTAGAACGCTTAGAAAAAGGCGATATCAGTCTTGAAGAATCATTAAAACTTTACGAACGCGGCGTATTACTTACCCGTGATTGTCAGGAAGCATTACAAGCTGCCGATCAAAAAGTACAAATGTTATTACAGCAATCAGGCCAGTCTGCTTTAGTGGATTTTGATCCAGACTCCGAGGCATCGTGACAAAAACGTTTTCGCTTTCTGACTGGATGTCCTCGCACCAGCAACGCATCAGCCTGGCTTTGCAACAACGATTACCCAATCAAAATGTCATTGCAGCTTCACGGTTATCTGAAGCCATGCACTATGCAACATTGAACGGTGGGAAACGTCTGCGTGCCATGCTGGTTTATGCAACAGGCGAGGCATTTAATGCCGATCCTGATGCCTTGGATTCAGCCGCCTGCGCAGTTGAGATGATTCATGCCTATTCACTGGTTCATGATGATATGCCAATGATGGATGATGATGATTTGCGTCGCGGTAAACCCACTTGCCATAAAGCCTATGATGAAGCAACAGCCTTATTAGTAGGCGATGCATTGCAAAGTCTGGCGTTTGAATGTCTGACAGAAAACGCTTTACCGGCAAATCAGCAAATTGCTATGGTTAAATGTCTGGCACATGCTTCCGGTGTCATGGGAATGGCCGGTGGCCAAGCCATCGATCTGGCTTCGGTGGGTAAACAACTTAACCAAACAGATCTGGAAGCCATGCATTTATTAAAAACCGGCGCTTTGATCCAATCCAGTGTTTTGCTGGGAGCTTACTGTGGTAAAAATTACAGTTCGACGGATTTACAACACCTTAATGATTATGCCGCAGCTATTGGCCTGGCATTCCAGGTGCAGGATGATGTGTTGGATGTGATCGCAGATACTGCTACCTTGGGAAAACAACAAGGTGCGGATATTGCTCGGAACAAACCTACCTATCCCGCTTTAATGGGACTTGAAGCCGCCCAGCAAAAGGCGCAGATGCTGGTGAAAGAGGCATTGACAGCATTGAATAATCTCGGAAATGAATGTTTAGCTCTGCGGGCACTGGCAACGTTTGTCGTGCAACGAACCTTTTAATCACACTGATTTAACATGACAAGTTTACTTGCACAAATCGACTCCCCCGCCCAATTACGTCAATTAGAACGTAAACAATTGGATCAATTAGCGATTGAAATCCGCGAATTAATAATTGATCAGATTCAACAAACGGGGGGACATATTTCGTCAAATTTGGGGGTTGTCGAGCTGACATTGGCTCTGCACTATGTGTTCAACACCCCTGAAGACCATTTGGTGTGGGATGTTGGCCACCAGAGTTATGCGCATAAAATTCTGACAGGGCGCCGAGACCAACTGCATACTATGCGTCAACCCGGCGGACTTTCCGGTTTTCCCAAGCGCAGCGAAAGTGACTATGACAGCTTCGGTGTCGGTCATTCCAGTACGTCAATCAGCGCTGCTTTAGGCATGGCAATTGCCGCTCGGGCGAGCGGCTCACCAAGTCGCTCTGTGGCCATTATCGGTGATGGTGCACTGACCGCAGGTCAGGCATACGAAGCGTTGGCTCATGCCGGTGACCTGAATGCTGACATGCTGGTCGTACTCAATGACAATGAAATGTCGATATCCAAAAATGTCGGTGGCATGGCCAACTATTTAGCCCGGCTACTTTCTGGCCGTTTTTATCGTTCTGCCCGTGAAAGCAGCAAGAAAATGCTGGAAAAAATTCCGCCTGCATGGGAGTTCGCAAGACGTACCGAAGAGCACGTCAAAGGCATGATGGTGCCAGGTACGTTATTTGAAGAGATGGGGTTTAATTATATCGGCCCGATTGATGGCCATGATCTTGACACCTTGATTACCACTTTAAGTAATCTGCGCAACAGCAAAGGTGCTCAGTTCCTGCATATTGTGACCAAAAAAGGCAAAGGCTTCGAACCTGCTGAGCAGCAACCCTGTAAATATCATGGTGTAAGCCCTGCCAATAGTAATAAAAAATCCGGTCCAACCTTTACCCAAGTATTCAGTCAATGGCTGTGTGATATGGGAGCAGCTTCTGAAGATCTGATCGCGATTACACCCGCTATGTGTGAAGGATCCGGTCTGAATGCGTTTGCTGAACGGTTTCCAGAAAGATATTTTGATGTCGGCATTGCAGAGCAACATGCGGTGACATTAGCGGCAGGTATTGCTTGTGAAGGCAAAAAACCGGTAGTGGCCATTTATTCAACCTTTCTGCAACGCGCTTATGATCAATTGATTCATGATGTGGCTCTGCAAAACCTGCCGGTGTTATTCGCTATTGATAGAGCCGGTCTGGTTGGCGCAGATGGTCCAACACATGCCGGAAGTTTTGATTTAAGTTATCTGCGTTGTATTCCGAATATGCTGATAATGACACCCAGTGATGAAAACGAATGTCGGCAAATGTTGACCACCGGATATCATCATAATGGTCCTGCTGCAGTGCGTTATCCTCGAGGTTGTGGCAACGGTACAGCGATTGAACCACAACTGGATAGCTTGCCCATCTGTAAAGCCCAAACCTGTCGTACAGGCAAGAAAACCGCCATTCTGGCTTTTGGCACCTTATTACACGCAGCACTTGACGCTGCTGAGAAAATTGATGCCACAGTGGTGAATATGCGTTTTGTTAAGCCATTGGATACCACGCTACTGGATGAAATTGCAGCCACTCATGAGTTGATAATCACCATTGAAGAGAATGCACTGATGGGCGGAGCCGGTAGCGCGGTCAATGAATATTTTCAACAGCAGGGTATTGATACAAATTTACGGATAATGGGCTTGCCAGACGACTTCATTGAGCATGGTGATCATGGGCAGATGCTCAGTGCCTGTGGGCTGGATGCAAGTGGCATTATCGATACCATCAATCGTTATTTTGCGTAATAATAGCCTGTTCGATAGGCTAATTCCCGAGTATAATAGTCAACATTATGAGCGCCACCTATACCTTAAAAATTCTGGCTGATTTTGCTTCTGCACATACCCTTAGGGACTATCCCGGGGATTGTCGTCGCATGCATGGCCATAATTGGAAACTTGAAGTTGAAGTCACTGCCAATGCACTTAACCAGCATGGTATGGGCATGGATTTTAAAACCATTAAAACGGCGACTCGTGAGTTAGCAAAAACACTGGATCACCGTTATCTGAATGATATTCCCCCGTTCGATGAGATTAATCCTACGGCAGAAAATATCGCCCAGTTTTTTTACCAGCGCCTTAGCGATACGCTAAACAACGACACAGCCAGAGTCTCTGGTGTCACGGTATGGGAAACAGACCGTGCCTGTGTCAAATATAGTGAGGATTAACCCGAATCATGACTGATCAAAACAAGCCAATAGCTGCAGCAGAAATCGAAGACGTTCAGAACATCAAAGATAAACGTCACATTGCGATTGATAAAGTTGGCATTAAAGATATTCGCCATCCTGTTGTGGTCAGTGATCGCACTACCGGCGAACAGCACACTGTTGCCAATTTCAATATGTATGTGAATCTGCCACATCAGTTTAAAGGCACACATATGTCACGTTTTGTTGAGATCCTTAATCAACATGAACGTGAAATTACCGTTAAATCATTTCATACCATGTTGGGCGAAATGACTGAACGTCTGGATGCTGAATCCGGCTACATTGAAATGAGCTTCCCCTATTTTGTAAATAAAGAAGCACCGATTTCAAAAGTCCGCAGCCTGATGGATTATCAAGTGAGTTTTATTGGTGAAATTGTTGCCAAGAAAACCAGTATGACCGTCAAAGTAATTGTTCCGGTTACCAGCTTGTGCCCATGTTCGAAAAATATTTCGGATTACGGTGCACATAATCAGCGTTCACACGTCACGCTGACCGTAAAAACAGATAGCTTTATCTGGATTGAAGATTTAATTGATTTGGTAGAAGACGAAGCATCATGCCAAATCTATGGTTTGCTGAAGCGTCCGGATGAAAAATATGTCACCGAACATGCTTACGACAATCCGAAATTTGTTGAAGATATGGTTCGCGACGTTGCAGCACGTTTAAATGCCGATAGCCGTATCAAAGCATATACAGTTGAATCAGAGAACTTTGAATCGATTCATAACCATTCAGCCTATGCTTTGATCACTCAGGGTTTTGATTGATTTACTGAATATGCCCCGCACTAATCAAGCCAGTTGCATCCGCAACTGGCTTTTTTATTTGAGCTTGTGCTCTTTCCAAGATTAGAATTTTTGGCGTAAATCCAGCCGTTCGCCTTTGCGTTCCATATCAAACGCATTCAGAAAACTCATTCCCAACAAAGCCCGTTGTGGTTCTGGCCCATCAAGCACGACAGCCGCAACATTTTCCAGTGAAATATCACCTAGTTGCACTGATTTAAGTTCAATAAGATAAGCCATTTCAACCCTGGAAGCCGTTCTGACACTGATCTGTTCTGCTTCCAGATAATTCACGCCTAAACGTTTGGCAGTTTCACTGTTAATTGCAATAACTGAAGCACCTGTATCCACAACAAAATCCACTGTATAACCATTGATAGAGCCACTGGTGTGGTACATTCCATTGGTTGGCCATATACTAACGACTGGCATTTCTGCCGGTGCAGAATACACACCTCCAACTCGATTATTCAGCTCAAACACACCCTGCTTGCCTGCAACCTCCAATACAGCCTGATTGCTATCTGCGCTGATTAAGGTGACCCCTTCAGGAGTTTGTTCGCCGACTGATAAAAAATGTTGTTTTTGATTAATTTCCAATACGGCGTGATCACGGAATAACGCGGTGACCACAATATGTAAATCAGCCGACCATGCGTTATGTGGAATACCAAGTATAATGAGCATTAAAATCATTAATTTATGCACAGCATCTACTCAACAAAAAGCCATTAACTGCAAACAGCATGACTGAATCGACTTACCCTACCGTGACCGGCATCATTCTCGCTGGTGGCGAAGCACGCCGTATGGGCGGTAATGACAAGGGCCTGATACCTTACGTAAATCAGCCGCTGATTGCGCATGTCATTCATCATCTTGCACCTCAGGTTGAGCAGTTGCTAATCAACGCTAATCGTAATATAGAGCGTTATCAACAATTTGGCTATCCTGTCATCAGCGATTCGCTTTCCGGCTATCAAGGGCCATTGGCTGGCATGCTGGCAGGAATGCAAATGGCAACCACCGATTATATTCTGACAGCTCCCTGTGACAGCCCCTCTCCCAGTCCGAAGTTACGGCAACGCATGATGGAAAGTTTGCTGAGCTCAGGGAAAAAAATCGCTGTCGCCACTGATGGTCAGCGTATTCAACCAGTATTTTCATTATTACACTGTGAACTGGCAGAGGATTTACAGAAATATCTGGCTGCTGGGGAAAGAAAGATTGATCGCTGGTTTAAGCAGCAGGGAATGATTGAAGTGGATTTTTCTGACCAACCAGAGAGTTTCACCAATTTCAACCATCCGGAAGACCTGCAATCACCTGCCATGTCATGTTCAGTACCATTGCTGGGAATTGCCGCTTTTAGTGGCACTGGTAAAACCACCTTACTCACCCAGTTGATACCTAAACTTCGCGCTGCTGGAATACGCTTAGCGGTTATAAAACATGCGCATCATCTTTTTGATATCGATCAGCCCGGTAAAGACAGTTACCGAATTCGTGAAGCAGGTGCCAGTCAGGTACTAGTGGCCTCCAGAAAACTGCTGGCACTGATGCAAACCAATGAAAATGGACAAAAAGAACCACTTTTATCCGACTGTCTGGCGCGTCTGGATTTAGAGAACTTGGATTTGATTCTGGTCGAAGGCTTTAAACAGGAAGCAATACCCAAGCTGGAATTACACCGCGCCAGCATTGGTAAACCTCTGTTGTTTCCGGAGGATCCCAATATTATTGCCATTGCCACTGACTCCGAACTGGCAATTGAAACTCAAATACCTGTATTGAATTTAAACGATTTGGACGCCATCCTGAACTTTATAAACAACTATATTCGGCAATATCAACATGACTGACTTTACGCCCCAACCAAGCTGCGCCACTCCTGAACCGGTTAGCACTCTGAAGGTGGAAGACGCCAGACAGAAAATTCTGCAACAGATAACAGCAATAAGCTGCTGGCGAAAAGTCGCATTGCGCGATGCACTGGGACAGGTATTACACGAAGATGTGATTTCACCACTATCCGTTCCTCCGCATGCTAATTCGGCAATGGATGGTTACGCGTTACGTGGCGAAGATTTGAAGCATGACTCCACCTCCTTAAAACGGGTGGGCAGTGCCTTTGCTGGCAAACCTTTCGACAAAACCGTTAATGCCGGCGAATGTGTAAGAATCATGACGGGTGCAATGATGCCCGAGGGTTGTGACACGGTCATCATGCAGGAACAAGCCGAAGTTGATAATGATCTGATAACGCTGCACGGAGAACATCATAGCGGCGAAAATGTGCGACTGGCCGGAGAGGATATTCAGACCGGCGCGCTGGTGCTTACTGCAGGGCGTCGAATTACCGCAGCTGATTTAGGCTTACTGGCCTCATTGGGTTTTGCGGAATTAAAGGTTCGTCGTCGAATTCGGGTAGCATTTTTTTCTACCGGTGATGAATTACGATCGCTTGGCGAAACATTAAATCCCGGCGATATTTATGACAGCAATCGCTACACCTTGCATGCCATGCTGACACGTCTTGACGCCGAAATCATAGATATGGGAGTAATTACTGATAGTCCCGAGGCTTTACGTCAGGCGTTATTGCAAGCCGCTGAGGAAGCTGATGTGGTGATTACTTCTGGTGGTGTGTCAGTGGGTGAAGCCGATTATGTTAAGCAATTACTGGATGAACTTGGTGAAGTACATTTCTGGAAAATCGCAATGAAACCCGGCAGACCACTCGCCTATGGCAAAATTGCCGAGACGCACTTTTTTGGACTGCCAGGTAATCCGGTTTCAGTGATGGTGACGTTCTATCAGTTTGTACAACCTGCCCTTCACAAGTTGGCGGGGGGGGGTTATCACGAGCCAATAGTATTGCAGGCGGTTGCAGCGGAGAATATTCGTAAGCGTCCCGGGCGTTTTGAATTTCAACGTGGATTATTACGCAGTAATTCTGCCAATCAATTGGAAGTTACGATGACCGGCGAACAGGGCTCCGGCATTCTGCATTCCATGAGCCATGCCAACTGTTTTATATTACTGGATGAAGATTGTGACGGTGTGGCCGCCGGTCAATCTGTCACCGTGCAACCCTTCGCAGGTCTGATCTGATGTCTGAAAATCAATTGAAACAACAACACGAATTCAACAAATTACATAAACGTCTGCGTCGCCAGGTCGGCCAGGCAATTGCCGATTACGACATGATTCAGGATGGCGATAAAGTCATGGTATGCCTGTCGGGTGGCAAGGACAGCTACACCATGCTTGATATTTTGATGAATTTACGCGATCACGCGCCGATAGATTTTGAGTTGATTGCGGTCAATCTCGATCAAAAACAACCCGGATTTCCGGAGCATGTTTTACCTGAGTATCTCAGTAAAATCGAGGTGCCATTCCATATTATCGAAAAAGATACTTACAGCATTGTTAAGGAAGTCGTACCTGAAGGCAAAACTACCTGCGGTATTTGTTCGAGATTGCGTCGGGGATCTTTATATGGTTATGCGCGTCAACATGGCATTACCAAAATTGCGCTAGGCCATCATCGTGATGACATTATTGAAACAATGTTCCTGAATATGTTTTATGGTGGCAAGACTAAAGCCATGCCGCCCAAGCTATTAAGTGATGATAAAACCAATATCGTTATCCGCCCGCTCTGTTATGCCAAAGAGTCGGATATCACCCGCTATGCTGAAGCTAAGGCCTTTCCTATCATTCCATGTAATTTATGTGGCTCACAGGAAAATCTGCAACGTCAGGTGATTAAGGAAATGCTGCAAACCTGGGAGAAACAGCATCCTGGTCGTGTCGAAAATATTTTCCGCAGCATCCAGAATGTGGCACCATCCCAATTGGCTGATCAGCAACTATTTGATTTTAAAGGACTTGAGCAGTTTCGCCTCGAATCTACGGGTCATGAAGACTCAAGCTATGATGAAAAAACCTTCCCAGCTTTAGCTCGTGTCTAAGTTTTGCATCCTTAGCATAAAGTTATGCACCTTTCACTGCATTGTTACAGTGCTCTTACAGCTTACTTCGCTAAGTCGTTGAATGCACACAAAACTATTATAAGACATTGATTTTTATAGGTTTTAAAACATGGTTAAATTTTAACCATTTAGTGTTGTGCTGTTAAATAATAATGACTTAGCGATTTTCAACAATGTTAACCACAGACTTATCCACAGAAATTGTGAGTAAGTCGCTAAGCCATTGATCATCTCTTTTAACTAATTGACTAGCAGACTGTTACACCAAAATATAAATATTTTGAATAATGAACAGTGAACCGAATCAAGTAGATTTATGATTTAAATTTACCTGTGGGGAAAAACATAAATAAACTTTATATGGCACAGTATTTGATTTTTAATCCTTCCAAACACATTAAGTTATTCACTTTTTCCTAAATTGTTACAGTGCTGTTACAACAAGTTTTGCTAAGTTGTTGAATATACAAAATTGTTACATAACCATATGATTATAATAACATTTTCAAAATGGTTAAATTTTAACCATTTTGAACAGCAGTGTTACAGATTAACGACTTAGCGATTTTCAACAATGTTAACCACAGACTTATCCACAGAAAATGTGAGTAAGTCGCTAAGCCGTTGATTGTCTCTTTTAAATGCTTGAGTTACTTGATTGTCGGAGTAAAATCTTCTGCAAATTCCAGTGCATTGCCATCTGGATCACGACAGAAAAAAGCAGCCCGACCAGACTTGCTGCGTGAAAATTCAACACCTGCCTGTTCCAGACGTTCGGCAAGTGCTTCAAGATCTTCAACCAGCAGTGCTACATGACGATCCCGCCCTCCATGTTCAGGACGACCATCTGTCGAGTCAGGATTGGGTAATACCATCAAATGTAATTGTTGTTTGTTATCCAAATCCAGCCATGCACCATCATAGGCAAATTTAGGGCGATTCGGATTGAGAGGGATTTGCAAGACATCACAGTAAAACTTCAGCGACGTAGCTAAATCAGCCACCAGAAAACTGGCATGCGCTATAGACTTAATCATAAACAATTCCTGCAAATTAAAATAAAAACCAAGGGCTATTGCTCTTTTAGAGTCTCCTCTGAGCAGAGTCGTTTCTTTCAACCAGGCCTATTGGCGTGGTGTAACCATTCTACATAAGTCATTTCCAACACAATAGCGCGGAAAACAGTCCAAGACTGAAAGGGTGAAACAAAGTGGTTAATCAAAATAAATTGGCCGCAGGCTTAGCGATTGGCTTTTTCTACCTGAGCAATTCCGAATGCAGCAACAAAAATAAATGCCCCACCCAGCCATTCCTGAACGGTCATCATTTCTGTAGTGAGTAAAGCTGAGGAAATCGCGGCAACAATCAATTCAAACAACATGATAACTGCTGCCAGATAAACCGGCATTCTGGCCAGTCCATATAGAACGGTCATTGTCATGGCGATGATAATTCCGCCCCCCACCAAAACAGCACTTAGCCATACAGATAGACCCACTGAGGGTAAGGAAGCCTGCTGTAATAGCAAAACGACTATTGATACCGCGACCACTCCCCATAAAATGATGGTAGTTTTTAAAGCCATTGGCACTGCCGCCAGCTTTCGACTCAACACATTGTTCACCGCAAAACACAGACTGGCAAACAAGGCCAGCCAATCTGCCAGCCCATGTGGCCATGGAAATCCCACTTCGGGTCGCCATAACATTAAGACCGTGCCCCCCATCGCCAGCACAAACATAATAATGGCTGCCAGAGACAACTTTTCACCTAGCCACCAGCGACCTAATATCACAGACCATAACGGCGATAAGTAAAACAACAACATCACCCGCATTACCTGACCTTCATTCAACGCGACTAAAAAAGCAAGATTGGTCATACCTGCCGCCAGGGCCAGCCAAAGCAGATCGGCAGGAATATGTTTCCAGCGATAACGGTTTTTGATAAAAATCGGCAGACTGGCGATGCCTGCTGTGAGGTACATAATCAACGTCACCCAGACCACCGACATGCCAGCCTGTTCGAACAGGCGCATCGGATACCAGATAATGCCCCACATTGTGGCAGCAAATAACAGACTAAGGATTGCAAGCTTGGATTCTATTGGATTAATAGTGTTCATAATGATGCTTATAACACGACAGTCAGTTGAAGCGTTATAATGGCCGAATTTTTGTTATCCGGCGATATGTATTAATGAATCCAGATCTGGCCCTATTACACCCTTATCCTTTTGAGAAATTAGCCGAACTGCAGCAAGGTTGCCAACCGCCGAGTGATCTGCCGCATATTTCGTTATCCATTGGTGAGCCAAAGCATCCTACTCCCGGTTTTATTACTGAAGCGGTCATTAGTCATTTGCATGGCTTATCGGCCTATCCAACAACGGCAGGTAGTATCGAATTACGCCATACCATTGCAAACTGGCTGGATCAACGATTTCAGTTAGCAGGACATATCGACCCTTTATCGCAGGTTCTGCCGGTTAATGGCACCCGAGAAGCATTATTTGCCTTTGCTCAGGCGATTATTGATCGTCGTAAAGATCCACTGATTGTCATGCCCAACCCGTTTTATCAGATCTAT
>Ga0207876_1000063_pt1 | contig 61653 bp, 55 predicted proteins | sample MalvirmetaMSP146_FD_184237 | JGI IMG/M metagenome (GOLD analysis project Ga0207876, IMG submission 184237) | Marine viral communities from the Deep Pacific Ocean - MSP-146 (SPAdes) | ecosystem: Environmental > Aquatic > Marine > Oceanic | place: Pacific Ocean | collected 2011-07-10
CACCAAGCTGGCTGCTTCCTGTTTGAACTCAGGAGAAAAAGAACGTCGCTTTCTGGTCATCAGACACCTCGTTTATGGTGGCGATATTACCACCTACGTTGGTGTCCGGAATCATTGAACCACTACAGTGCGTGTTTTGAAGCCCAATCGCTGAGCGACTTCGGACGCCTCGGCGAGCGTCACGTATTTTTCTCTAGGGCGCTCATTGCGAAGGAAGTTGGGCCAATCAGCCCAATCTTCGGCATAGTGTTTGTCGGGAGCTGCTGGCAGCTTCAGGTCTTTTTTGTAGCCCTTGTTGTATTCATCTCTTATTTCGAATCCCAAGCGTTGAGCGGCCTCGGACGCATCGGCGACAGTGGCGTACTTCTCACCGGGGTGTTCAGTGCCAAGGAAGCTATACCAATCATCCCAATCTCCGGCATAGAGTTGGTTGGGATTTGCTGGCAGCTTCGGATCTTGTTTGTAGCCCTTCTTGTATTCCGGCTGCGTTTTGAATTCCAAGCGCTGAGCGGCTTCTGAGGCTTCGGCGAGCGTGGCGTACTTAGTTGCCATGAGTGAGTCCTTTCTTGATTGGAGAAATTAAGCCGTGCTCGGGCGACAATCTGCTCAAATGCGCACGCATCTGCTTATCAGTGAGTTCGGTGTAGACCTGCTGACTTTCTATCGATTTATGGTGTAGGGCGTTTTTAATGATCAGAGAATCAGCGTTTGCATCAGCCAGAGCTTGCCCATACGAGTGTCGGTGGGCGTGTGCTGTCGTTCCCGCTTCTTTTGAAAACGGTAAACCAATTCTCTCAACGGCTCTTTTAAGCGATTGGTTATAGCCTTTGATTGAGTGCGGAGCGCCTGATTGCGTCGTGAATGCAAACGGATGTTTACCGCCATCGGGGTATCGCTGGTAGGTCAGGTAAAGCCGCCAAAGGTCGTTAAAGGTTTCACCAGCACTTCTTGGAAACCACCAAACCTGAAGAAAGTGGCGACTTTCATTGTCCTCTTTGGGCGCTTTCCAACCTGCATGCAGCGTATGGGATTTCGAATATTCAAATCGCGGTTGCATCCCATACTTGTTGAGCAACTCTTCGCGCCTGCTGGGGCCGTTTGGACGGGGCCGCCCTTTATCGGGATGAAAAATTTTGACCAGTGCGGTTCCGTCCTCCCACGGCACGACATCTTCTACCCAAAGGTGAAAGCACTCGCTGAGCCTGAGTCCGCCGTAATGCATCAGCATGGTAATGAGCACATTCTTCAGGTCCAGGCGCTCATAAACTACGTCGCTCGTTTCAAAGCCATATCGCGTAAGGCCATTCCACAAGAGGTCGTCAATTCGTCCAGGAGGAAAGCTTTTCTTACCCTCATTGCCGTTAGAACGCGACACCGTCCTGGGCATAACCTTCCGGAAATAAGCAGGGGCTGGTTTGTTAGCCCAAAGGTGGGAAAGAAAAGCCCGCCGTTTCTTTTGGTAGAAGGCTGCGAGGCCCATCCACTCCTCGTAACGAGTCGGTTTCACCGTTGGGTTTATCTGAAGCTTTTTCTCTTCATACTGCTCAGAGAGCCAGTCTGTGTATTGTGTTATCAGGCTGATTAGAAAGTTCGCGTCCTTATCCTCGCGTGGTTTCCACCGCAGCCAACTCGGATCGCTACCGTCCTCGCCAATCGTTCCGGTGTAGAGGCTGTTTGAAAACTCCTGAAACAGTTGGTGAGGAGTTTCAAAGCAGTCTTTATTCTGATTCGTGTAATCGATGAGGAGTCGAACCGCAAACGCGCTCCTGTCTTTCCAGCTCCGAGATTTGTATCGATGAACGATCAAATAATCCAAATAACTTTTCAGCAAACCATCTTGGGTGACGATCACCGGAAGACTTATCTTCGTCCCCGTGTTGTCTACTTTGATATTTGCCTCTATGCAGACGCTGTTCAGCACGCAATTTCCAATTGGTAAAATAGTATGTTCGTAATTCCACTATATATGCATGTATGCTCAAGAAAAACCAGATTTCGATTTCTGGCATAGGTTTTTGATGCTTTTTAGGATATTTTTTCTATTCCACTAATGCTTCGGTTCAGGCTCGACTCTACAGGAAGTAGATTTATCGAGTCGTTCGCAAAACGCTCACGTTTTTCCTGAGACCATGCCTTAGCGCCACGTTCCCACGCCCAAGCTAACGGAACGACATGATCGATATCTATGTCGGATGCATTTTGGATAACGTTTCCGGTGAACGGACTGATCCAACGGCCGGTCACTACCCGGCACCCTCGCTCGGTAGCAAATCGAACCGGCGTTGTCGAAGACGCGATTAGTGCCTCAGCTCGACTGTCCTGACAATTGCCGTCCTGGTCGCTCCAGCCATGACCAAACGCAGAACGCTGGTAGGTCAGTTGATCGATATTGCCCATGGACGTTGCGTCGCCATCGCTTAATGACGCCAAGGAGAGACCTTTTGGCAACCGGCCTCCAACGTCAAGGCAAGCCTGAATGGTGTCGAAAGAAGTGTAGTTGTGGGTCTTTTCATACCAACTACTCTGCGGGGGATGGCACAGGCCGCTGGTTGATTGTTTTACGGTACCCGCGTTGGCAGTAACTTGGGCGAAACAGAGGGCAACTAAAATAGCAAAGCCAACTACAATTTTCATAAATCCATCAGCTTAGAACGAGAAACTTTGAGAGGGGAGCCATTTACACAATAGAGCGCTACATCGTACTAGAAATGGATGTGGAAGCTTAATCGCTGCATTCCGTGCAAGACAACGTGACTCCCACGAAACCGCGGGGCCTTATTTCTGAAACTGCGCGGCCTAAGCAGCGATCATCCAAAGGACTAACGACAAGCGTTATCGCGATACTCGTGACAGTGAGAGAACCGACGGGCCGTCCAAGGATGATGGCGCTAGGCCTCTCTGTCAGGGCTTTCTGGGGATAGATTAATTGACTCACAGGAAAAACCGTTCTACTCTTTTCTCGCGTTTATCTGCGGTCGGCTACCGAGCTTGATGCTCACTTTTCCGCTCCCATCTGCTGCACGGGAGGTTTCAACTGCAGATTGCTGTCAGATTTTTATCTGGTGAGCGCATTTTGTGAAACCTCATCCTATAAGCTGGAGAAAACCATGTGCAGGATTGATGCGCCTTACGGCAATCGCTCCCTCGATGAAAAAAGTGACCCCACTGAACGTTTCCTTCAGGCGCTCGACGAGTCTCAAATCGACGGTCAGTCCCACTCACTGCTGACCAAACATTTCTCTGACAACTGGAATCGCATATTCGGATCGGCGACGGATCTGGAAAAGGTTCTTAGTGCCGCCCAGCATGAGACTTCAGATCAGAAGAAATGTGCTGCAATTCTCTCTTCCGGCCGCTTGGCTCAAAAACTGACCATGCAGCTCCTGAATAAGCACCCGATCATGAACCAGCGCAACGAAGTCGCTGATCATGGCTCAGAAGTATTTCTGTTTGCTCAAGAAATCGCTCAAACGCTCTTTTCGGCATCGCCATACTCACTGTACAGCGCTCTCAAAAATGTGGGCACCACTGCATCTTTAACAGTGTCCTTCGACTGGTTTGTCACCGCACTATATGGAGAAGAGTTCTGTTTCTCCCCGACGCTGTTCGACGATCCTGCGCTTGTTGCTGAAGACGAATCGACAAGGAACGATATACTCTGGGACTTCTTCAACACGATGTCCCAGTATGAGGACGGATACCGGAGCGACCTGGCAAGCATGTGCGGCCTCCAAATCAAGAACCTGGTTTCCCTCGCTTCATTGCAGTTGCATGAGGGACCGCCAAACCTCGGTTCTTCCAAATTCCTTCAAGGGATCCGGTTCCTGAAAGCCTGGGTCGCATCCGATGCCGCAGCAGGAAGACTAGCCAGCATAAACGAGGGAGCATTCCAGAAACTGGGGTTTGAGTGGTCGAACTTCGATTCGACACTCCGCTCTTTCGATTCTTCCGATTACGCTCAGCTCGACGTGTCCCAGGCGACCGTTTGGCTGGACAAAACCAGAATCCAATTTTGGGAGGCTCTATGCCTCCATATGAATCTAACCTCTGCGGATGATCAGCAGATTGAACAGTGGGCTTCACTACTTAATCTCTGCTTTACGTCCCTCAGCATTCGCTATTCAGAAGTTCTAACGAAGTCGGTTGAGGAACGGGAAATTCGAGAGAACGAATACCTGAAACATATCTGTTCCGAGCTCACTGACTACCAACTGAAAGCTTGGATACGTTGGTCGATTCGCGAAGACATCAGAGCAGCACTACGCCTGGCAGAGAGGACTCCGCTCGCGAGAGAATTTTGCGGCAATGAAAGCAGGAAATGGTGGGCGACCGAATACTCAGCCATCTGGAAAGCTCAACTTGAGGACGAGCTCAGCAACCTCGATATCGAGACTAAACTGACAGTCCTTTCCGGCGCATTGTGCAGTCTTCCCGATGAGGCCGCTGTCCGCGAGTACCGGGATTGGTGGGATGACCTTTTTGAGCAATTAATTCAGGATCCCGATTTCCCGCCTGCCTTAATGCCGCAGTGGTCGATTTCTGCAGCTGATAGACTGGACAACGGGCTAGTGCTTCCCTACATCGATAAAAGCGTCGGGGTGCTTCGAGGAGAACTGTCCAACGGCGCACAGCCACACCCTCACAAGCAGCTTGAGGAATTACTGAGAAAGCTCTCCTTTCTCAAGCCGTCAAAAGCGTTGCGGCATCGACTCATGTTGATGCGTTCATCAACAAAGCCAATTTCTGACGAGTCGGTTTCTCGCTTCAACCCGATGAACAGCGAGAACTCCATTGATTGGTATTTGCCTCTGAGAGAGGCGGCATGGGACCGGCTGGCAAAAAGAACGAACCTGGGATCTCCTCTTAGCAGGGAAGAATACGAGCAAGCTGCACTGGAGTGTTACGAGTCCTTTGCACTCGAATTGGTTGAATTCTGCCTCAGCCGTCTTCGTCTCCGGAAAGGACAAAAGCCCAAAGATGGTAAGTACGATGAGGACCAGATAACTGAAAGATCTCCTATCTGGCGTCAAGGTTATCTTAAGGCTTTACTGGAGCTCGGTCTGGATCCAAATGGAAAGGCCCATAAAACCGTCTACTTCACCAAACAGTTCGATCCTGATGAAAGTGTTCGAGCGGTTGCACAAGAGTGTTATCGGGCTGTCCGCCGAGAGGCCAAAAAGAACCGGAGCATCCAGGATTTCAAACGCGGACTGATTGCCGCTGAATGGTGGTTGTTGATGAGTCAACGGCTTGAACTCAATCTCGAAATTAACCACGGGGAAGCACTCAAGACCCGGCGCAACTTGTTGCGCAACCCGTAACTAACCGAAAACCTGACCCCAAATCCAAGTGGTGTACTGGAGCCTGATGCTCCTACCCTGACGCCCCGCGTCCGCCATGTAAAAACTTCACGGTCCGTAAAACGGATTCCGTCAAGGAGTATACGCATGCGTACGAACACCCTTATTTTTTCAGCAAACCGATCGGCCACACCTCCTGCCAAGGTCCCTGCGGTAGATGAGCTCACAATAAACTGGCACGTCACGGAAGCCTGCAACTATAGCTGTCAGTATTGCTACGCCAAATGGAAAGACTACCCCAATCCGCGGGAGTTGTTTCATGACCGCAGGCGAACCCGCCAGCTGCTAACCGAGTTATTCCGATACTTTGACCCCACAAACACCAACAATCCGTTAGGTGAAGAACTCTCCTGGAAGACAGTCCGCCTAAATCTCGCCGGCGGAGAGCCCTCGATCCTTGGCGACCGTCTGTTGGAAATTGCCCAGGTAGCCCGGGAAGTTGGATTTCAGCTTTCCATTATCAGCAATGGCTCACGACTGACGCGTTCCATGATTAAGGAACTAGCGCCGCATTTGACCTGCCTTGGGATCAGCCTGGATTCAGCAAATCCGACTACCAACATGGAGATTGGCCGAGCCCTTCGAAGCGGACAGCTCATCGACCTTCAAGAGCTTGCAGGCCATATACGTCTGGCGCGCAAGATCAACCCCCGACTCACAATAAAGCTCAATACTGTCGTGAACCTCCTGAATGCCGGAGAGGATCTCAGCGATTTGGTTGGAGAGATACGCCCCCAACGCTGGAAGATCCTGCGCATGCTCCCGATTGTTGACCGCTCGTTAGCGATCAGCGACGAGGAGTTTGTCGCCTTTGTTCAAAGGCATCGCGCTTTCCAGTCGGTTCAATGTGTTGAGAACAATCGAGACATGTGTGAGTCCTACCTCATGGTCGATCCCTTCGGGCGCTTCTTCCAAAATCACCCCGCATTAGCCGGAGGGTACCTATACAGCGATCCCATTCTATCGGTTGGCGCGGAGGCCGCATTCTCGAAAATGGCATTCGATTCGGCCAGCTTTCAATCCCGCTATACAGGCGAGCTGGGAGGGAAACAGTGAAAAGGTACAGCTCGAACAAAGATTGGAACGTCGTCATCAGGCGCCTCGTCAAGCTCGGGTGGAGGTATCGTCGCGGTGGCAAGCACGGACGACTAACCCATCCCGACTGCTCGAAAACACTCATTGTTTCGAATTCACCGAGCGACCACCGGAGCTTGAAAAACTTCATGCGAACTGTCAGGTCGACCCGGGGCTAGATCGAAAGAGCCATCATCAGCCATATGCGACATGAAGCTCTCTGGACCTCCTTTTGGAGGAGGTCCAGGGGCAGATTGCGATCGAGGCCTTATAAATATCTCCGTGATATCCGTGACCCATTTGCGCTCCGGCTCCAAGGCATTGAAGTCGCGTTCCAGTAGATTTTCCACACCTGTTGGGCGGCCAGACGTTACTCGGCCAAAGCCACGTCTCTTCCTGCGCGGCCAACCTTGAATTTGCTCTGCGGCCATCAAGCGAGCAACACGGTTCAGGCTGGCGGTTTCACCTTCGAATAGGAGATCCTCGTGCATGCGAGGCGCACCTATTGCACTGCGGCTATCCTCATGGATCTCACGAATACGCTTTATCAGGCGCGCATTATCCTGAGCGCGTGGGCTTGGCTCACGATCTTGCCAGTCGTAATAGCCACTGGCAGACACCTTCAAACAACGGCACATCAGTCGGACTGGGTACTCGTTGCGGCAGCGCTGGATCACCGAGTACCGTTCGATGATTCCCTGGCAAAGTACGCTGCCGCGTCTTTTAAAAAATCACGTTCCTTCGTCACTCGGGCCAGCTCGCGCTTGAGGCGGGCAAGTTCTTCATCTCGCGGGTTGCCTGTGCCGGGAAAAGGCTTCTCAGCTGCTCGCGCCTCACGCACCCAGCGGTTTAGCAAGCTTGGCGCCACCCCGATCTCTTGAGCTATCTGACGACAACTGGTGCCTGAGCGACGGGCCAGTTCTACGGCCTCCCGTTTGAACTCCGGGCTATATTGTTTGCGCTTGGACATGAACACTCCTATGACTCCACATGAGTCTACTTGAAAGTGTCCGTGGAAGCGGGGTAGAACCCCACCTACGAGTGACTCAATAGGAGGCAATGCCTCCTATCCAGCCTGTTGACTCATGAGCGAAGGGGCGGATTCTTTCACAGTCTCGCCTGCGCTACACCGGTTCTCTGTTGCTGCGAAGCAGTAGTACCATGCAGATATTTGTTGGCGGGGAAAAGGATTAACAATGGCAAGGAAGGATTGGACACCCGAGCAGGTCAAACTAGCATTTCATCTGTACTGCCAGCTGCCATTCGGGCGCCTGCACCAAGGCAACCCCGAGGTTATCGCCCTAGCCAACCTCATTGAGCGCAGTCCGTCGGCCGTAGCGATGAAGCTGGTCAATTTCGCCAGCTTAGACCCCGTGATCACCGCATCGGGTCGCAAAGGATTGAGCGGTGCATCGAAACTGGATCGAGCTGTATGGGACCAGTTCCATGCGGACTGGGAAGGGCTTGTGCTGGAGGCAAACCGTATCCGTCAGGCGCTCGGCGACCCAGCCGCCGACAACGACCTGGAAGTCGAGAACCCGGTGGCGGACTTCACCGGACAAACCCGTGCTCAGCTTGTCCAGCAACGCATAGGCCAGACATTCTTCCGCCGCACCGTACTATCCAGCTATCACGACCGTTGCTGTATTACAGGCCTGTCCGAACCGCGTTTGCTGCTGGCGAGCCATATTGTCCCCTGGGGCCAAGACAAAGCGAATCGCCTAAACCCTCGCAACGGCCTATGTTTGTCCGCACTCTATGATCGTGCGTTTGACCAGGGGATGATCACCCTGGATGAGGACTGGCGCGTGGTGCTGTCTACGGCGCTGAGAGAACCGACGCCACCCCTGCAAAAGCACTTCCAGTCAGTTGAAGGCCAAAAAATAGAACTACCTGAGCGGTTTAGTCCTGACCCTAAACTCATGCAGCGACATAGGGAACAGGTGTTTCTCGGCTAAGCCCTGCGACCTTCCGCTCACCGGGCGGCATGCCTTATGGCTTTATTGTTCACCTCATCCATGCATAATGGGGGGCGCCTGGGGTACGGAAACAGGGATTATCCGGGAGGAGCGATGGATGCTATCAACTACCACACACTGAAAGCGCGCCAGCGAAGCGAGCGTGATGGTTATCCAACCAATCTCGCACTACGTATTCACCGTGCACTGAGCTGGCTCAACCGAGCCGAGCAGGCTGACGATCCAGACGGTCGTTTCATCTTCCTGTGGATCGCCTTCAACGCAGCCTACGCTACTGAAATCGACGAACAGTACCGTCTGACTGAACAGCTAGCCTTCACCAGTTTCTTGAAGAAGCTCTGTGAGCTGGATAGCAGCAGGCGCATCGAAAATACCGTTTGGCAGGAATATCCCAGTGCTATCCGCAACCTCTTGAACAACCCCTTTGTATTCAAGAGCTTCTGGGATAGCCGCAACGGCAGGAGCACCGAAGAAGAATGGCAGGCGCGATTCGCCAACAGTAAACGCCGCGCCGCACACGCCTTGGGTGATCGCGATACCGCAGGCGTGCTGGGGGAAGTATTCAACCGTCTCTACACTCTGCGTAACCAACTGATCCATGGTGGTGCCACCTGGGGCGGCAAGGTAAACCGGGAGCAGTTGCGGGACTGCGTCAACCTACTGGGCAAGCTGGTCCCGCTGATAATCGACACCATGATGAGCAACCCGGAGACCCTGTGGGAGGATGCTGTGTATCCGGTAGTGGAGATTTGATGGGCAGCGACTTTTACGAGAAGCAGGCCGAGCGCTTTTTTCAGGATACGGTGGCGGTCGACATGCAGCCTCTGTATCAGCGTTTTTTGCAGCATGTGCCTCAGGGCGAGCCCATCCTTGATGCCGGTTGTGGGTCGGGGCGCGATGCGCTGGCTTTTAAGCGTTTGGGTTATTCGGTTCACGCGTTTGACGCCAGCACCGCTCTGGCGACCATGGCTAGTGAGTTGCTTGGCCAGCCGGTCGATGTCCTGCGCTTCGAAAACTTCATATGCGGTGTGCAATATGCGGGCATATGGGCCTGTGCGAGTCTGCTGCATGTGTCGGAAGCGGAGTTGCCGGATGTTTTCGTCAAGCTGTGGCAGGCTCTACTGCCGGACGGTGTGCTCTACTGCAGCTTCAAATATGGTGATACCGCGCGTTGCACGGGCGGGCGGCATTTCACCGACGCCAATGAAGAGCGTCTTGAACGGTGGACTAATGGCCTTCCCGGGCGGGCTAGTCAATCTACTGGATCACCGAGGATCGGCGCCCTGAGCGTGCTGAGCAGTGGCTGAACGCGTTGTTGTTCAAGGCAGGGGTATGAACAAAAAGCTCGTGGTGGGCGGGAGTGACGATCCGTTCTTACCCCATCTTTGTGCGTCCATTCATCAGGCAGATGATGTGGAAATGGCGGTGGCTTTTATCAAGAGCACCGGACTGCGCCTACTGATGCCGGATTTGTTGCAAGCGTTGCAACGCCCTGATGATATGCCGCAGGTTCGTATGCGTATCATCACCAGTGACTATCTGGATGTGACCGATCCAGAGGCGCTACGCCTGCTGGCACTGTTGCAGGAGCAAGGCGCCGAGGTAAAGGTGTATGAAGCTACTGGCAGCAGCTTCCATATGAAAGCCTATCTGTTTGCCGGTGCCCGGGTGGATGGATGTCAATGGGGTCGGGCGTTCATTGGCTCAAGCAATATCAGCCGACAAGCACTACAGCACGGCTTGGAGTGGAATTACCGAATCGACTATCCCGGCGATGGCTATTTGGAGACACGCCAGCGATTCGAGCAACTGTTCAATCATCCTAGGGCCGTGGTTCTGAGCGACGCCTGGATTGATGACTATCAGCGTCGTCGGGTCAAACCCGCTCAGCCTGTTGAAGCTGGTAGCAACGAAAGTGATCCCCCGCCGGAGGCCAGTCCTATTCAGCAGCAAGCGTTACAGGCGTTGATGGATACCCGACAGCAGGGGTATGTTCGCGGCTTGGTGGTGTTGGCCACGGGGCTGGGCAAGACTTGGCTAGCGGCTTTTGATGCGGTGCAAATGGGCGCGCGTCGCGTGTTGTTCATTGCCCACCGCGAGGAAATACTCAACCAGGCGGCAAGCACTTTCGCCAGGATTAAGCCTTCCGCCCGCATCGGGTTTTATCGTGGACAGCAGCGCGATACCCAGGTCGATATTCTCTGCGCCTCCGTCCAGACCTTGGGCAAGACTGAGCATTTGGAACGTTTTAAGCCGCAGCACTTCGATTACATCGTTATAGATGAGTTTCACCATGCCGCCGCGCCTACCTACCATCGCCTGTTGAACTACTTTGTCCCTTCATTTTTGTTAGGGCTGACGGCAACGCCGGATCGCACAGATAGCGCCAATATCCTCGCATTGTCGATGGCAACCTCGTATTTGAGCGGAATCTGTTTGCGGGTGTCTCCGCTAAGCTGCTGGTGCCCTTCCATTACTACGGCATCTTTGATGAAGATGTCGATTATCAGAGCATTCCTTGGCGTAATGGACGATTCGATCCTGAGTTGCTTGCCAATAAATTGGCCACACTAGGGCGGGCGCGCCATGCACTGGCAACCTGGCGACTCAGAGCGCAGAAGAGAACCTTAGGGTTTTGCATCTCTACTCGCCATGCGGATTTCATGGCCCAGTATTTTTGTCAGCAGGGTGTGAAGGCTGCTGCGGTCTACGCTGACTCGAAACTGTCCCGGGGCGAAGCGCTGCGGAAATCTACCTGCATCCGCGTTTTGATGCTGAAAGCGTTCTGCGTGAAATTCACGACAACCGTATAACCACCTTCCCCGGCGTGCCGACCATGTTTATCGGGCTGCTGGCGCATCCGCTGACGCCGGAGCTGGACCTGACCTCGTTGAAAATGTGCAATTCCGGCGGCGCTCCGCTGCCGCTGGATGTTCAGCAGCGTTATCAGCAGGTGGCTGGCTGTGCCCTGCGTGAGGGCTGGGGTATGACCGAGACCACTACCACCGGCACCTTCACGCCCAAGGATGCCGAGCCGCATCCGGGCTCCTGTGGCTTGCCGGTGCCGGGTTGTCGGATTCGCATCCTGGCACTGGATGGCAGTGACGAGGAACTGGCTCCGGGTGAGCGCGGTGAGGTATGCATTGCCGGGCCGAATATCACCGCCGGCTACTGGAAACGTGACGATGCCACCGCCGAGTCGATGACGGCCGATGGGTTTCTGCGTACCGGCGATGTCGGTTACATGGATGAAGATGGCTGGGTGTATATCGTCGACCGCACCAAGGACATGATCCTGTGCAGTGGCTATAACGTGTATCCCCGGATGATCGAAGAGGCGATCTACGAGCACCCCTCGGTTGAAGAGGTGTCGGTGATCGGTATCGAAGATGCCTACCGGGGGCAGGCACCCAAGGCTTTCATCAAGCTCAAGGCCGGTGCCGAGGCATTCGACTTCGCCACGTTACAGGATTTCCTTTCGACCCGGCTGGGCAAGCATGAGCGCCTGGCAGCGATGGATATTCGTGATGCGCTGCCGAAGACACCTGTCGGCAAACTGTCGAAGAAGGAACTGGTCGAAGAGGAGCGTCAGCGCAGTCAGGCCTGCGCCTGAACCTGATATCAGCCTTGGCGCAGGGGATGGCTGCCAGACCTTGCGCCACCCCTTGGCATGGTGGATATATCAGGTATGACTTTCATCTGACGAAGGGTGGGGACAGCGGGGCTGCTGCGTGTATGATGTCTGCCCCGATCCTTATGCAGCCTTCAGTAATGACCCAGACCTCCAGCATACCTCAGCACAAACCCCGGCCAATGATCGACCTGCTGGTCAGCATCCTGATCCCTTCGGTGATCCTGATGAAGTTCAGTGGCGAGGACGATCTCGGGGCGACTCAGGCGCTGCTTCTGGCGCTGGCCTTTCCAGTTTGCTGGGGCCTGTTCGAGCTGTTGCGCTACCGTAAATTCAACTTCATCGCCATTCTCGGCGTGGTCAGCGTACTGCTGACCGGAGGCATCGGTTTGCTCAAGCTTGACCCTCAGTGGCTGGCCATCAAGGAAGCGGCGGTGCCCGGACTGATCGGCATTGCCGTGCTGGTGTCTACGCGCACGCGCTATCCACTGATCTGTACCTTGCTGTACAACGACAAGGTACTGAATGTGCAGCGGGTGCACGAGCGTCTGGAAGAGCGTGGACTGGTGGATATCTTCGAGTTGCGCCCGCTGCGTGCGACCTATTTTCTGGCCGGCACTTTCTTCTTCTCGTCGTTCATGAACTATGTGCTGGCCAAGTGGATCGTGGTCAGCCCGGCGGGTACTGCGGCGTTCAATGAAGAGCTGGGACGTATGACGCTGGTCAGCTATCCGATGATCGCTATTCCCTCGATGATCATGATGATGCTGATCCTGTTCTATCTGTGGCGTACCATCCACGGCCTGACCGGGCTGAAGATGGAAGAGATCGTCGCCCAGCCGCCTAAATAACCTGCCTCAGGGTTCTGCTCGCTCGGCCTTGCCGGCGCGTACGCCGCTTTCCGTGTGGCGCTCTTTGGGCACCGCCAGCTTGAAGGGCGCACTGCCCACATCGTTGTTTGCCTCGACCAGGCGGATCAGTTGCAGAACGAAGAGTTCGCGCTGATCCTCGGGAATCATCTCGATGGTCCGCTCATGCGCGCGCTGGACCTTGTCCTCAAGCTTTTTCAGCAGATACACGCCCTTGCGGCTCAGGCGCACCAGCTTGACCCGGCGATCCTGATTGCTCTGCTTGCGCAGGACCAGTCCGCGCGCCTCCAGCCGGGCGATCACTTCGGCCACGCTGGTGCGCTCCAGTCCAATTTCATGGGCCAGGGTAATCTGGTCGGTTTCCCCGAGCATCGACAGGGTGGTCAGCAGGCTGTACTGCACCGGGGTGACATCGTGGCCTTGGGTTTCATCCAGAAACAGACCGCAGTGGATCTGGTGCAGGCGACGAATAAGAAAGCCCGGACGGGCCAGGAGCGGGGAACGGCGGATGGCCGCATCGAGTTGGTGTTTGATCTGATCGGACGGCATGGGGTGAATGGCAACCACCTGTTGTGAATGGGTTTTCAGAGTATGCCCTATGGGTGTTCTGCCTAGCAAGTAACTGGCCAGCTTGTAGGGCATGCATGCCGCTCTGGCATGGCATGTGCAAGTGCCTGGGCGGGTCATAGATGACTGCATTTTCTATGCCCACTCGAATTGACCACCATTGAGGGGGAATCTACAGGTGAATGCACAAAGCAAGATATTTGCAGGTCGGGATCGGGTCAGGGTTGCCATCATTCAAACTGCGCCGGTATTCATGGATTTGCAGCGTAGCGTCGACAAGGCCTGCCTGAAGATTGCCGAGGCGGCGTCTGAGGGGGCCGAGCTGATCGTCTTCAGCGAGACCTGGCTGTCTGGCTATCCCTATTGGGATGAGGGCTGGAATTCGCAGTCCGAGCCCTGGGCGCAGATGCGCGAAACCTTTTATGACAATGCACTGCATGTGCCGGGTGAGCTGTTCCAGAAGGTTGCTGATGCGGCGGCGCAGGCTGGCGCGATTGTGGTGATTGGCTGCAACGAAATTGACGAGCGGCCCGGCAAGCACACGCTGTACAACACTCTGCTGTATATCGGCAGCGATGGCCGGTTGCTGGGCAAGCATCGCAAGCTGCGGCCCACCTTCGTCGAGGCTGCATTCTGGGGCTCCGGGGCCGGGGATGATCTGTATAGCTGGCCGACCGAGATTGGCCGTATTGGTGGGCTGATCTGCAGCGAGCACACCATGACGCTGGTGCGCGCGCGGATGATCGAGCAGGGTGAGGACTTTCATATTGCCGTCTACCCCGGTGCCTTTGACCTATGGAACGGGCCCAAGCTGGAGGTGGAAGACAAGACTGGCGAGTTCTTCCCGGGTTACGCGTCGGCGCGGGCGCATGCGGTCGAGTCCGGCAGTTTTGTACTGCTGGCGATGGGGTATCTGGATGAGGTGGATATTCCGGCTGACTTCCCCATGCGCGACTCGCTGAATATCGAGTACGCCCGCGGTGGCAGCATGGTGATCTCGCCAGCAGGCGTACCAATAGCCGGGCCGGTGCACGGTGATGCGATCCTCTATGCAGATTGTGAAGCCAGGGTGGTGAAGCTGTGCAAGGCAGTGATCGACGTCAACGGTAGCTATGCTCGCCCCGATCTGTTGTCTTTGCATTACCATCCAGCCAGTTTGCCGGACCAGCCAGATTGATCCGTGCTTTGCCCAAATAAGGGGCATGCCACATATGTTTGCTCCATTGTATGGCAGTTCAAGTCCGCGCCCGGGTCAGCAAAGGGGTGGTGGGCGATAGCAGACACCGCGGCATATCAATAAATGTGGTATGCCACTTAATTTGCCTGTGAGTGGCATGCTCCTTGCTTTTGTCAGTATACACCTGGTTGCTTTTGTGCCTTGCGGGCGGCGCGACCAGAGTGATCCGATTAGCTTAGACAAAGGTGATGCTCTAATGAACTGCAGAGACAATATCAATCAGGCGGACAAGCCCCTAGAGGACGCCTTGCTTAATGACTGGCATGTGGTTGCCACTTCCGAGGAGGTGGTTCCTGGCAAGCTGGTACCGGCTACCCTGTTTGACCGTGATCTGGTGATCTGGCGTGATTCAGAGGGGCAGGCCTACGTCTGGGAGGATCTGTGCATCCATCGTGGTGCTCGGCTTTCCAAGGGCTTTATCCAGAGCGACCGGGTGGTATGCCCCTATCATGGCTGGAACTATGACGGTACTGCCCAGTGCGTGCTGATGCCGGCATCGCCGAATGAAAAACCGATGAAGAAAGCCAAGGCGATTCCCCATCACGTCAAGGAGGCCTATGGTTTCATCTGGGCCTGCATGGGTGAGCCGGCTCAGGATATTCCCGAGTTTCCCGAGTGGGATGATCCCAGCTACAAGAAAGTGGTTTGCGGTCCCTACGAGTTCAAGTCCGGTTATCGTGCGGTGGAAAACTTTATTGACCCGACACACTTTCCCTTCGTGCATGCCGGGGTCAACGGCATCATGGATCAGCCGGACCCGATCGGCGCCTACGATGTTTACGAAGAGAACGGCATCCTGTCTTCATCGGAAGTTCAGGTCACTCAGCCCTACGGCGACCCGCGTGAAGTGCCGGTAACGGCGTTCTACGCATACAAGTGCCTGCGTCCGCTGGTGGCTTACTTCAAGAAACGCCTGATCATCAGCGATCCGGAGCGTGCCTCGGAAGGTAGCCCGGATGATCGTTTCTGCACCTTCCTGACCGTACAGCAGGTCAGTGAGACCCGCAGTATCGTGCGGATCTGCTGCGCCATGAATTTCTCGCCGCAGCCCAGTGATGCCGATGTGCGTCGCCGTCAGGATCTGGTCTATGCCCAGGACAGCGAGATTGTCGATACCCAGCGCCCTGAGCGTATTCCGGTCGATTTGCGCATGGAGCTGCATCACCGCACTGACCTGCTCGGACAGAAGTATCGTATGTGGTTGCGCAACATGGGTGTGAGCTATGGCACTGTCTGAACCGGGCCTGCGGGCGATGCGCCTGAACGCCATCCGTTATGGTGCGCAGGATATCCTGTTGTACGAACTGGTACCGCTGGATGGTCAGCCGCTGGCCGCAGTCGAGGCCGGTGCGCATCTGGACCTGCATTTGCCCGCCGGGCTGATCCGCCAATATTCGCTGATCACGCCGCTGTGCAATGCCGAGCGCTATGTCGTCGGGGTCAAGCATGAAGCGTCTGGCCGTGGTGGCTCGCGCTGGTTGCATGAGCAGGCACGGGTTGGGCAAGTGATAGAGGTCAGTGAACCGCGCAATCACTTTCCTCTGGCTGCGGGTGAGGCGCCGGTTTGTCTGGTGGCCGGAGGGATTGGCATCACGCCGATCTACTCCATGCTGCGTGCCCTGCAGCAGGCTGGCCGCAGTGTGCATCTGCATTACTGGAGCCGCTCGCCCGAGCATGCATTGTTCCAGCGTGAGCTGGCTGCTGATCCGCTGGTAACCCTGCATCATGCTGTGGCCAACAGCTCGGACGCAGGGGTGGTCGAGTTGCTGCGTGGGCTGCCAGCCGATACCCAGGTGTATGCCTGCGGCCCGGCGCCGATGCTGGACCAGATGGAAGCTGAAGGGCAACTGGGTAGCCGTTTGCATGTAGAGCGCTTCAGCTCCGACGGGCCGGTACTGGCCGAAGGCGCCTTCACCGTGGCGCTGGCCAGATCCGGGCGTGAATACCTTATCCCGCCAGGGGAAACCATCCTCAATGTACTGGTGGAGGCTGGTGAGGACGTGCTGTATTCCTGCGAGCAGGGCGTTTGCGGTGCCTGTGAAGTCAAGGTGCTGGATGGCAAGCCTGTGCACGGCGATACGGTGTACTCGGCTGACGAACATGCTCGGCGCTGCACCATGATGATCTGCTGCTCCAGTAGCGCTTCGCCGCGCTTGCTGCTGGATATCTGATCGAACGAAATTGCAGGTAGTGCCAGCTCATTGAGATGGCTTACTGCCGGGGAAGTGCTGGCCAGTATAGGTGGTATACCTCTTTCTGTGTCTGGGCTGGGCTTCTGAACTGATCAACGCTGAATTTAAAGGTGGGAATGTTCGATGAAGACGACTCTTCTGCATGGCGGGCGGGTAATTGACCCGGCCAACTCGATAGACGCGGTACAGGATGTACTGGTGCGTGACGGGCGCATTGCTGCAGTGGGTCAACTGCTGGGTACGCCACAGGCGGCTGGTGCTGAGCTGACCGATTGTACGGGACGGCTGGTGGTGCCTGGGCTGATCGATACGCACGGGCATATCTACCAGTACGTAACCGGTCGTTTTGGCCTGAACCCCGACCTGTGCGGTGTGCATTCCGGTGTTACCACGCTGGTCGATCAGGGTGGTGCCAGTTGCATTACCCTGCCGGGCTTTCGCAACTATGTGATCAATACCTCGCACAGCCGGGTGATCTCCTTCATCTCTGCCTATCTGGTAGGCGGGCTGGAAGGGCATTTCTATCCTGAGTTGTACCGCCCCGAGTGCTCGGATGTGAGCGCCACGGTGAAATCGGCTCTGGCCAACAGCGATATCGTCAAGGGTATCAAGGCGCATGCCGAGCTGGGCGGCTTTGCCCGCTGGGGGCTGGATGTGATGAAAAAGGCTGCTCAGGTTGGTGAGCAGACCGGCCTGCCGTTGTACATCCATTTCGGCCAGCTGTGGCCGGAGCCCGAGTCCGGCGGTCGCAAGGTAGACCCGGACAGCATCTTCCCGGCGGTCCTTGATCTGCTCAAGCCCGGCGATGTGCTGGCGCATCCCTTCAGCCGTCACCCTGGCGGTTTCGTATCCCTTGACGGTGAGGTGCATCCGCTGGTCAGCGAGGCCTTGGCGCGGGGTCTGAAGGTGGATGTCGGGCATGGTTCGCATTTCAGCTACAAGATGGCCGCCAAGGTGCTTGAGGCGGGCGTGGTGCCGGATACCCTGGGCGCCGACATGCATGGCTACAACACCTCGGTACTGGCACCTGCCGGTGTGCCGGAGGAAGACGAGCATCCGGATGAAGAACACCTGTTCACCGGCACCTCACGTTTCAGTCTTGTCTCGGCAATGGTCAGTCTGATGGCTTTGGGCCTTAAGCTGGAGCAGGTGATTCCGATGGCTACCAGCAATGCTGCGAGGCTGCTGGGTATGTCCGATACCCTTGGCTCGCTTGGTGTTGGCCGTGAGGCGGATATCACAGTGCTGTCGGATGAGGCAGGCCAATGGTTGCTACGCGATAACGAAGGAACTGAAGTGGTTGCCAAACGCATGTTGCAGCCGTTGTTCTGCCTGCGGGCTGGCCGGCGCTTTGATGCAACGGCGGAGATCCTGCCGGTTCCCCATCCTCTGTGAGATGAACGGCACAGGAGTAAGGCAATGACGGCAGCAGTCATACAGGCGGACAACATTGAGCGCGCACTGCAATGCGTGTACGCAGTGCGTCCGGTGTGGAGCGGGGTCGTTACGGCTGCCGAGGCGGTTGGGCTGGGCCGGCATTGTCTGCTGCATGCTGGTCCGCCGTTTGCCAACCCGATACGACCTAGTGCGCCGATCCTTGCCTCGGCAGCCCTGTGCTGCGTGCATGAGGGGTGGGCAGAGGATCTGGGCAGTGCACGGAAAATGATTCTGGATGGCCGAGTGCGCCTGCACCCGGCTCAGGAATACGATGTGGTGACACCGCTGGCGGCGGTGATTTCCCCCTCAACGCCTCTGGTTGAAGTGGTGGATGCCGAGGGCAGTGGCCGCTGCTGGTCATTGCTGCCCAGTGGCAGCGGGCCGCAGATTCGCTTTGGCAGCGCTGACCCGGCAGTCCTTGAACGTCTGCGCTTTCGCGACGAGCAGTTGGCGGTGGCCTTTGGGCAATGCCTGCCTACCGACGGGATCGAGCTGATTCCGCTGGCGCAGGCGGGACTGCTGGCCGGGGATGATCTGCATGCGCAGACCAGTGGAGCGACGCTGGCGCTGCTGGATCGGTTGGCGCAGCAGGACCTGCCGGCGCAGGTGGCTGAGGTACTGCAGAGTGCTCCACTGTTCTTTCTGCCGCTGTGGATGGCTGCCTGCCACTTGATGTTGCGGGCCAGCATTGGCTGTGGTGCGGATCAACTGGTCATTGGTCTGTCGGGCAATGGCCAGGAAGTGGGTATTCGGCTGTCCGGTGCGCCGCAGCACTGGCTGACCCGCGCCGCGCGCCGCCCGGATGGGCCACGTCTGCGCGAGGGTGATACGTTGGCCGCGCCGATGCTGGGTGATAGTGGGGTGATCGATGCTGCCGGTTTCGGTGCCCAGGCCTGGGGGCATGCGCAGGCGATTGCTGAGCTGATGTCTCCCTGGTTGCCGCCGGGCTGGCAGCCGAATATGGATTGCCTGCGTGGCCAGCATCCGGCGTTTGCCGGATTTGGTCTGCGTACCGGGTTGGATGCAGCGCTTGCCAGTCAGCAGGCGTGTCCACCACTGGTAGCGCTGGCAATGCTGGATGAGGCTGGTGAACAGGGCCTGCTTGGGCGTGGTGTATGTCTGACCGACCCTGCGTTATTTGCCGAAGGCGGGGCCGAGTCGCCACAGGTCAATGCGCCGCAGGTGCTGGTGCAGCTCAATCAGGCGGTAGATGACTATGAGCGGGCGCTGACCGGTAATCATCTGGATGAACTGGACCGGCTGTTCTGGAATAGCCCACACACCTTGCGCTATGGTGCCAGCGAGCACCTGTACGGGCATGCTGCAATTACTGCCTTCCGCCGTGTGCGGGCTGACAGCGGTCAGTTGGCCAGGCATGTGCTGGAGCGTTCGGTAACCACCTTTGGCGAGGACTTTGCCGTGGCCAATATCGTTTTTCAACGCCCCGGTGTGGCCCGCCTGGGGCGCCAGACCCAGAGCTGGGTACGGGTTGATGGTGCCTGGCGGATCGTTGCTGCGCATGTCAGTTGGGCAACGCCATGAACTCTCTGTTGCAGGCGGGCCATGATGGCGCCTTTGTCGCTGACGGATTTGCCCGCCGGCCCGGAAGCAATGCGCTGGTCGATGGGCCACTCAAGGGACTAAGGCTGGCGGTCAAGGATGTATTTCAGGTAGAGGGCATGCGCTGTGGCGCTGGTAACCCGGCCTGGCTGGCAGAGCAGCCGGTGGCCGGACAGAGAGCGCACAGGCAGTGCAATGGTTGCTGGACGCCGGGGCTGAATGGGTCGGTAAAACAGTTACCGATGAGCTGACCTACAGCCTGGCCGGTATCAACGTGCACTACGGCACGCCGCGCAATCCGGCTGCCCCGGATCGACTACCGGGGGGCTCGTCCTCCGGTTCAGTGGTGGCCGTGGCAGCCGGTCATGCCGATCTGGCGCTGGGTACCGATTGCGGCGGCTCGGTCAGGTTGCCGGCCAGTTACTGTGGCGTCTGGGGCGTGCGCCCAAGTCATGGCCGGGTGGCTGCCCAGGGCTGTTTCACGCTGGCCCACAGCTTCGATACCGTTGGCTGGTTTGCCCGCAGCCCCGAGGTGTTGAGCGCTGGTCTTGAGCAACTGCTGCATAGCCGCGTTGCTGTTGAACTGCCTGCTGGCAGGCTGCTGGTCTGCGATGATGTGCTGGCCATGCTGGATGATCCGGTACGGTTGGCCTTTGCCGACTGGCTGAAACACACTGACGTTCAGGTTGAGCATATTCCTGGCGGCAGGCTGGCGCTGGAAGACTGGGCCGATGCGTTGCGCGTATTGCAGGCGGCGGAAGTCTGGCAGCAGCATGGCCGCTGGTTTGAGCAGGCTGGGGCGGTGTTCGGTGCCGATGTCGAGAGCCGTCTGCAACTGGCCGCCAAGGTGTCGGTGGAGCAGGTGGCGCAGGCTTCGGCTCGGCGGGTGCAGGCCCAGCAATGCCTGACAGGCCTGCTTGGTACAGATGGGTACATGCTACTGCCACCGGTGCCGGGATCGGCGCCACGTCTGGATGCGCTGCCCGAGCAGGTGCAGGACACCCGTGCGCGCTCCCAGCGCCTGCTGTGCATGGCCGGTCTGGCTGGACTGCCACAGGTAGTCTGGCCCTGGATTCGTATTGACGGTGCACCCGTAGGTCTGTCGCTGCTCGGACCACGCTTTGCTGACGAGCAGGTCATGGGCCTGGCTGCCCGGTTGTACCGTTGTTCTCAATCCCGTTGAAATGGAAAACAAGATTATGGCGTTCGTTCCCAATCCCAGCCGTGGTTCCCGCGCCATGGCGGTTGCTCCCCACTCCCTGGCGGCACAGAGTGCCATGGCGGTCATGCGCGAAGGCGGCAATGCTGTTGAGGCGATGATCGCCGCAGCCGCGACCATTGCCGTGGTTTATCCGCACATGAACAGTATTGGTGGGGATGGTTTCTGGCTGATTTCGCGGCCCGGGCATGATCCGGTGGCAGTCGATGGCTGTGGTGCCTCGGCGCAGGGCATTACCCTGGAGGACTATCGCAGTCAGGGTCTGTCGAGTATTCCGTTTCGTGGCGGGCTGGCGGCCAATACGGTGGCTGGCACGCTGTCGGGTTGGCAATTGGCTCAGCAGTGGTCGCAGGCCGAGTTGTCCGGCAAGTTGCCGTTATCACGGCTGCTGGCCGATGCCATCGACTATGCCCGCCGCGGCATTTCTGTCACGCGTAGCCAGAGCTTGTGTACCGCAGCAAAACAAGAGGAACTGCAAGGTATTGCCGGTTTTGCCGAGACTTTCCTGCCGGGTGGCGTGGTGCCGCAGGCTGGTGAGCGCTTCACTCTGCCCAAGCTGGCCGATACGCTGGAGCATCTGGCGCGCAGTGGCATCGAAGATTTCTACCGTGGCGATCTGGCGCGTACGCTGGCCGCTGAACTGGAGCAGGCTGGTAGCCCGCTGCGCCTGGGTGATCTTGAGGCTCATCAGGCGCAGTTGCGCAAACCCCTGGTCATGCAGCACTCGCTGGGCCAGTTGTACAACTTCCCGCCGCCCACTCAGGGCTTGGTGTCGCTGATGATCCTAGGGCAACTGGACCATCTGCTGACACCGGATATGGACCCATTGGGTGCGCCCTTCGTGCATGCCTGCGTGGAAGCAACCAAGCAGGCGTTTGCCGTGCGTGACCGGGAGATTACCGATCCGGCGTACATGAGCATTGACCCGCAGAGCTTGCTTGAGCCTGAGGTGCTGGCGAAGCTGGCGGCAGATATCGACCCGCAGCGTGCGGCACCCTGGGGCAAGGGCATGGGGCCGGCGGACACCATCTGGATGGGCGTGATTGATGAGCAGGGCGTCGCGGTCAGCTTTATCCAGAGTGTCTACCATGAGTTTGGCAGCGGTATTGTACTGCCGGGAAGCGGCGTGAACTGGCAGAACCGGGGCTGCAGCTTTGCCCTGGACCCGCAGGCGCGCAACCCCTACACGCCCGGCCGCAAGCCGTTCCACACACTGAACCCGGCTCTGGCGCGCTTCAGCGACGGACGCACTATGGTTTACGGCAACATGGGTGGCGATGGCCAGCCGCAGTCGCAAAGCGCGGTGTTCAGCCGGGTGGCGAGCTTTGGCATGAACCCGCTGGCGGCGATCGATGCCCCACGCTGGTTGTTGGGCCGCACCTGGGGCAACCCGAGTGAAACGCTGAAACTGGAGGCGCGCTTCTCACCGCAGACGGTTGATACGCTCAGGGCCATGGGTCATGAGGTCGAGGTACTGGCTGATTACGATGAAAGCATGGGCCATGCCGGTGCGATCCTGCGGCATCCTTCCGGGTTGCTTGAAGGTGGGCATGATCCTCGCAGTGATGGGGCAGTGGCGGCCTGGTAGGGTGCGATTGTCTGGATAGCTTGTAGATGGAGAAATCGGTGTTGGCCGGGGAATCCGCCACCCTACCTCAGACACGCTACAAGCCATCCATGGGGCTCGACGGCGCACATCCTTGTGCGCCGACGGTCTGAGGTAGGGTGGCGGATTCCCCGGCTGCCATCTCCGCGCGGTATTCGGCTCACCTGCCTGCTGCATTCAGAACGGAAATTCGCGCTTGCCGGTCTGGATGGTGACCCATTTCACCTCGGTCATTTCTTCCATCGATGCACGTCCGCCTTCGCGCCCGAATCCGCTGTCGCCGGTGCCGCCGAAGGTGATGTGCGGCTCATCGGAGATGGTGGTGTCGTTGATGTGAATCATGCCGGCGTTGGACTGTTCGGAGAACGCCATGGCCTTTTGCAGGTCATTGGTGACAATCGCCGAAGACAGCCCGTAGTGGGTATCGTTGGCCAGTTCCACCGCGTGATCAAAGTCGCGGGCGCAGTAGATCGAAGTAACCGGGCCGAATGACTCTTCACCGTAGATGCGCATGTCCGGCGTGACGCCGGTCAGCACCGTTGGCTGGAAGAAGCTGCCTTCATAGGTGCCGCCGCACAGCAGGCTGGCACCCTTGTCCAGCGCCTCGCTGATCTGGCCGGCAATGAACTGGCACTGTTCCGGGCGGATCAATGGACCGACCACCGTGTCCGGGTGGCGCGGGTCGCCAACCACTACGCCCTTGGCCTTTTCCACGAAGGCTTCACAGAAGCGCTGATAGATGCCCTGCTCGACGATGATCCGTGAGTTGGCCATGCATACCTGGCCCTGGTGGTAGAAGATGCCGAAGGCGGCAGCGTCGACGGCGTATTGCAGGTCAGCATCGTCGAGCACGACCAACGGGCTTTTGCCGCCCAGCTCCAGGGTTACCTTCTTCATATGCTTGCCACATTCTGCGGCCAGCAGTTTGCCGACCCGTTCGGAGCCTGTGAAGGTGATCATCCGCACGCGGGGGTCGGCAACCAGCCGCTTACCTACATTGTCAGCGGAGCCGGGTACCACGTTGAACACGCCTTTGGGCACACCAGCGGCCTCGAAGATTTCAGCCAGAGCCAGGCCGGTCAGTGGTGCGAACTCGGATGGCTTGAGGATGAAGGTATTACCGGTGGCCAAGGCAAAGGCGACTTTCTTCATCGACAGCAGCAGTGGTGAGTTGAACGGGGCGATGCCGGCGATCACGCCCAGCGGCTGGCGCACGGTCATGCCGATCTGGCCGGGTGAACAGGTCGGGAAGGTTTCACCGTGGGCCTGACGGGTCCAGGCGGCGGCGGAGCGCAGGCAGTCGATGGCATAGCCGACTTCCCAGGGTGCCTTGAGCAGGGTGGAGCCGGTTTCTTCGATGATGATGTCGCGTATTTCGTCGGCGCGCTCGGCAATCAGGTCGGCGGCCTTGAGCAGAATGGTTTCGCGCTCGCTGACCAGCAGTTTCGCCCAGCCATGGCGTGCGGCGTGGGCGGCGCTGATGGCCTCATCCACGTCTTCTGCACTGGCCTGAGCGACTACAGCACAGACCTTGCCGGTGGCTGGGTTGTAGTTGTTGTCGACTTCTGCGCTGCTGCCTTCGCGCCACTCACCGTTGATGTAGAACGGCCGTATGCGGCTCTTGGTCTGGCTAATCTCTGCGACATTGTGCATGGCTTTTGCTCTCTATGTCTGATGGGTTTGTTGATCCTCTTGGTAAAAGAAGCAGGAAACGTACCATCCCTGAAAACCGCGTATTTTCTGCCGATAGCGATTTTTATTTGGCCATGTATGGGGCATACCCCATATTTTTGCGCATTATCTGGGCGTGATCTGCGCTGCGATGGCCGCGGCTGGGCGGTGAGAGTGCCGGTGCAGCCGTGATGCCTGCTGGCCGATGCTGCTGGGCAGATGTTCTGGCATGTCCTTTGCTCAAGCCAACAGCAGCTCCGGAGATCCGTAAAGGTGCTCCGGCCTGGTTCATTCGCCAGCGGGAGGAGTCATGGCTGAGCAGGTATACGATTTTATTGTGTGTGGAAGTGGCGCATCGGGTGGCGTAGTGGCCAGCCAGTTGGCGGAAAATCCTGATGTCAGCGTGCTGCTGATCGAAGCTGGTGGTGATGAGCGGGTCGAGCAGGCCCGTGATGCGCGGATATGGATGCAGAACATCGGCAGTGAGCGTGACTGGCAGTTTCGCTCCGAGCCCTGCGCGGCACTCAACGGGCGTTCGCCGCCGTTGCCGATGGGCAAGGTGCTGGGCGGTGGCAGTAGCGTCAATGGTCTGGTCTGGGCACGCGGGCATCGCAATGATTTCGATAGCTGGGCCAGTGCAGCGGATGATCAGGGCTGGAGCTACCAGTCGGTTCTTGAGGTGTACAAGCGTATCGAGCGCTGGGTCGGGCCGGCGGATGAGACGCGCCGGGGGACCGAGGGGCCTTTTTACCTGACCCATCCGGTCAATCCCAATCCGGTGGCGCTGGCGTTGCGTGATGCGGCAGACAGCCTGGGCATTCGTGCGGTGGATGATCTCAACGGCGCTGCGGTGGAGGGGCCCGGTGCAGCAGGTATACCCAATGTGCCGGTTGTGGGTGACAGTGAACGGGTATCGGTAGCCACTGCCTATATTCGTCCGCGCATGGCGCAGCCGAATCTGACCGTGATGCTGGATGCCTGCGTCGAGCAGGTGCTGTTGCAGGGTCGACGGGCCAGTGGTGTACGCCTGCGGCGTAATGGCGAGCAGATCGAGATTGCTGCCCGGCATGAGGTGGTGCTGTCGCTGGGGGCAATCAATACTCCCAAGGTGCTGATGCTCTCGGGCATTGGTGATGCGCAGTCGCTGGCTGGCCATGGCATCGATCTGGTGCAGCACCTGCCGGGTGTTGGCCGCAACTTTCAGGATCACATCCTGGTTGCCGGATGCTGCTGGGAGTATCCGGAGCCACAGCCGCCGCGCAATAACTCGGCGGAATTCACCTTTTTTGCCAAGAGTGATCCATCGCTGCCCACCCCGGATTTGCAGCCGATGCTGGAAGAGTGCGCCTTCGGCAGCGAGATTACCCGCCCGCAATACCGCCTGCCGGTTGATCCCAGCCTGGCCTGGACCCTGGCGCCGGGACTGGTGCGCCCGCACAGCCGGGGGCAGGTGCTGCTCAGCGGTAACCGCTTCAGCGACCCGGTGCGGGTCGAGGCCAACTTCCTCAGTGATGAGCGGGACGTCAAGGCGCTGCTCAAGGGCATCGAAATCTGCCGTGAGCTGGGCAATTCACAGGCGTTGCGCCCCTTCGTCAAACGCGAGCTGATGCCTGGTCCGCTGAATGGGACCGACATGCTCGACTTCCTGCGCAATGCCGCTGGTACCTATTTTCACCAGACCTGCACGGCAAAGATGGGTACCGACGAGATGTCCGTGGTCGATGGACGCTTGCGCGTTTATGGCATTGAAGGGCTGCGCATAGCCGATGGCTCGATCATGCCGGATATCACCACCGGCAACACTATGGCGCCCTGTGTACTGATTGGCCAGCGTGCGGCAGACATGCTCAGGGCTGATAACGGTTTGTAAGGCAGTTGTTGACCGGCGCCCGTGAGGGCTGCCGGGGTGGTTTGCGGTTTCCCTCTGATTTCTTTCGCACTCTGTGTGAATGGCACTGCTTCGGTGCATTAGGAGGTATGCCGCATTTTTTTGGGATGAAAATATAGGTGGTAGACCTCTTATATTTTTATTTATGCAATATTATTTTTTATCAAGTTGTTGAAAATTAAAGATAAAAAATAACTGGTACTTTTCTTGCTGTGTGTTTATCGATGTTATTTGGGGTATGCCCCGTTTCCGTGATTTAGAGGCTGATTGATGAAAGAAGTCAGACTTGAGAGGGTGACCAAGTCCTATGATGGCGCCACGCTGGCCATTCCCGGTATAGACCTGGTGTGCAACCGTGGGGAGATGCTGGCTCTGCTCGGGCCGTCGGGTTGTGGCAAGTCGACCACGCTGAAGATGATCGCCGGGATCGAATCGATCAGCGACGGTGCGATCTTCTTCGATGATGTGGACGTGTCGGATCTGGATACTGCCAGCCGCAATGTGGCGATGGTGTTTGAAGACTATGCGTTGTATCCGCACCTGTCGGTGTTCGACAACATTGCCTTCCCACTGTCGATCCGTGGCATGCCCCGGGCCGAGATCAGCGAGCGAGTCGAGCGGGTTTTGAAACTTCTGGCGCTGCGAGACATCAGCGGCGAGAAGGTCCAGCAACTCAGTGGTGGCGCGCAGCAGCGGGTGTCGATTGGTCGGGCGCTGGTACGTGAGCCCGACCTGATCATGTTCGATGAACCTCTGAGCCATCTGGACAGCGACCAGAAGGTGCAACTGCGCACCGAGATCAAACGGCTGCAGCAAACCTCGAAACTGACCTCGGTGCTGGTGACCCATGACCAGAACGAGGCGATCTCGATGGCTGATCGCATTGCGGTGATGGATCGCGGCGTTCTGCAGCAGGTGGATACACCCACGGCGATCTACAACTGTCCGGCCAATATCTTTGTGGCCAGTTTTATTGGTGAGCCGCCGATGAACCTGCTGGATGCCAACTATGGCGGAGAGCTGTTCGGGCAGTCACGGGTGCAGTTCGCCGAAAACTGCCGCTTCGCTGCCGGTGACCAGGTACTGGATGCCTTGCAACGCCGGGATACGGGCGCTGCCCTGGTGATCGGTATCCGTCCTGAGCGGGTATTGATCAACCCTTCTCAGGCTTCCCTGCTTCTGGATGGCAAGGTCTACGCCCATGAGCCGGGTGGTGACTCCGATGTGGTGACCATCGATACCGCTATCGGACGAATAGTTGCCGAAGCGCCAGCGCCGCTGCTGCTGGCAGAGGGCGACAGCCTGCAGGTGGGTCTCGAGCCCGAGCATTTCCATTACTTCTGCAAAGAGTCGGGTCGCAACCTGCTGCTGGAGACACCATGAAGTCGAACACTGTGCACATTTCATCCCTGCAGCGCGGTGAGCCGCTGCGCCTTGAGGCGGTGAGCAAACACTTTGGTGAGGTTCAGGCGTTGGCAGAGGTGTCCTTCGTTGCCGAACCGGGGGAGGTGATTGCGGTTTGTGGCCCTTCGGGAGCAGGTAAATCCACGCTGGGGCGCCTGATCAGCGGTCTGGATGTGCCGGACGAGGGGGCCATTCATCTGGGCAGCACGCTGCTGTCTGAGCAGCCGGCGCAGAAACGCCGTGTGGCGCACATGTTCGAGTCGCTGGCGCTGTACCCAACGCTGGATGTATTCGCCAATGTGGCCTCGCCGCTCAAGGCTCCATCCCACCGAGGTCTGTTTAGCACCGCCGAGATCAGTTCGCGGGTCGAAGGCATGCTGAAAATGATGGACATCGCCCATCTTGCCGGGCGGCGTCCGTCCGAGCTGTCCGGTGGCCAACGTCAGCGGGTCGCACTGTGCCGCACGCTGGTGCAGAGCCCTAGTCTGTTCATTCTCGATGAGCCCATCGGTCATCTGGATGCCAAGTTGCGCCACCGTCTGCGTGGCGAAATTACCCGCCGCCAGCGGGCACTGGATCAGGCCACGCTATGGCTGACGCCGGATACGCTGGAGGGCATGGCGGTCGCCGACCGGGTGATCATGCTGATTGACGGCAAGGTTCAGCAGATTGGCAGTTCGCGCCAGGTGTATGCCGCGCCGGCCAATACCAGCATTGCGCGCCTGCTCGGCGATCCGGCGATGAATCTGGTCGAGGTTTGGCTCAAGCAGGAACTTGATGGCCTGAAAGTGCTGTGCAACGGCACGCGTATGCAGGTCAGTGACGCTTTCCTTGCACGCCTCGCACGCCTCAAGGCCAGTGGCCAACTGCGTCTGACCATCGGCTTTCCGCCCTTGCATACCCGGCTGGATGACGGCGCTGCGCCGAACCGCCTGCAGGGCGAGATCTATACCGTCGAACCGTTCGGCAAGTACACCCTGGTGACCGTGGAGGTCAACGGGGTGCACGTGAAGGCCAAGATGCCGGCGGGTTTTCAAGGAACCGTGGGCAGCAGTGTGCAGATCGGCGTGCCGGTCGAGCATGTACTGCTGTTCGACCACGACAGTGGCGCGCTGATACAGGACGCCGCGGCACCCATGCATAACAAGAACCTATCCGAGCCTACCACCATTCACGATGAGGCATGACCGCAATGACTATGCACAAAGCCAAGAGTAAAGCCATGCTCGCCGGGCTGATCGCCACGGCAACCGCATTCTGTTACAGCGCTGCATTGCAGGCGCAGCAATGGAGTTATGCCGAGGCTGCCAAGCCTTATGCCGGGACCACCATCCGGGTTCTCGATGAAATCACGCCGCTGCAGGAAACCATGCGCCGACTGGTGCCCGAGTTTGTCGAAGAGACCGGCATTCAGGTGGAATATGAACTGCTCAGCCACGGCGATGTGATCAACCGTGGTCAGGCGGACCTGTTCTCCGGGCGCGGCCACTATGACGCGATCATGCTGCACGGGCTGCAACTCGGGCCGCTGCTGGCCGCCCGTGTACTGCAGCCGATCGATGGGCTGAAGACCAACAGCACACTGACCAATCCCGATCTGGGGCTGGATGACCTGATCGAGCCAGCCAATGAATCGCTGGTCAATCATGGTGGCTCGCAGTATGGCTTCCTGACCTGGAACTACAACCAGATCTACTGGGCGCGTGCTGACCTGCTCAATCACCCTGACGAGAAGGCGGCCTTTGAAGCCCGTTATGGCTACCCGCTGGCACCGGCGGAAACCATGCAGCAGATGCGTGACATCGCCGAGTTCTTCACCCGCAAGTCTGGTGAAGCGCTGGCCGGTGAAACCCTGCGCAATGATTTTTACGGCATCGTGCTGGAAGGTATCCCTGGTGGTACGACCTTCACCACCGTGTGGGAAGTGTTCATGAACAACTGGGGCGGTGGCGTCTTTGATGCCAATGGCAAGCCGCAACTGGATGCCCCGGAAAATATCGCCGCCGTGCAGTTCTGGGCCGATCTGTGGAAGTTCGCGCCGCCCGGCCAGGCTGAGTACTCATTGATCGACGTGCCGACAGTCATGGGTAACGGTATTGCCGCCCAGTCGATTGCCTTCAGCGACTTTGTTCTTGGCGTGGACCGTCCCGATGGCGGCACCTATGCCGGTCAGTTCGTGTATGGCGGCATTCCGGCCAATGCCGACCTGCTCGACGCCCGCAGTGCAGGTGGTGAGCCATCGCTGATGGCGCTCAGCAGCCATAGCAAGAAGCCGGAGGCAACCTACCTGTTCATGCAGTGGATGGTCGACAAGCAAACCCAGGCCAAACTGCTGGAAATGGGCGGTGGCGGTGTGCCGATCCGGCGCTCTTCGTTCGATCTGGATGTGATGCGTGAAGCCGAGCGCCAGTCGCTGTACAAGGCCATGGCCGCGTCTCTGGAATATGTGCAGGCCAAGCCGAAAACGCCAAACTTCTTCGACATCGACAACATCATGGGTCCGCTGGTGCAACAGGTTGGTATTGGCCGCCTGAGTGCCGAGGATGCGTTGAAGGAAGGCCAGCGTCAGGTCTCTTCCCTGTGCAGTTCATGCCTGTTGACTGACTGACGGAACCGTTATGAAACCATTGGAAAACCGATGGTACCCCTACGCACTACTGGCACCGGCGTTTCTGGTGCTGGTAGTGGTCAGCCTGGTACCTTTTCTGTTCGCCATGTACCTGAGTTTTCATCAGGTCAACTTCGGGCGTATCGGTGACTTCGCCGGTTGGAGCAACTACAGCCGGCTGCTCGATAACGAGCGCACCTGGAACAGCCTGTGGGTGGCGGTCAAGTTCATCCTGATAGCCTTCCCGCTGCAGTTCATTCTCGGGTTGGGCGGCGCCCTGTTGCTGAACAAGCGGGTATGGGGGCGCAGTGTGATTCTGCCGTTGCTGTTCATCCCGACCATGATGGCACCGATTGTTGTCGGCCTGGTATGGAAGGTGATGTTCGCCGGCTCATGGGGTCTGCTGTCATACAACATCGTCGAGCGTTTCGGCCTGTTGCCGGGTACCTCGGTATTCTCCTCTCCAGACTATGCGCTGATCGCCCTGGCGCTGGTGGATGTCTGGCAGTGGACGCCGTTCATGATGCTGGCGTTCTTCGCCGGTTTGCAGGCGTTGCCGGTCAGTCCGTACCGCGCTGCTGCGGTGGACGGGGCAACACCCATGCAGATGTTCTTCCGCCTGACGCTGCCGTTGATGGCACCGCTGATGGTGGTGATTGGCATGCTGCGCTTTATCGACGCGTTCAAGGTGTTCGATACCATCTACACCCTGACTGCCGGTGGTCCAGGCACCTCCACCGAGGTTCCCAGCCTGTTTGCCTACCGGATGAGCTTCGAGCAGTGGCGTATCGGTGAGTCCGCCGCCTTTGCCGTGCTGGTGTGGATCGGCTTCTTCATCCTGTGTTCGCTGTTCTACCACGTTGCCAAGAAAAAACTGAACGCCTTCTAGGAGCTGCCGAGATGAATCAACCTGCAAGCCATGCCCCGGCCGTTACCGCCAAACCGATCAAGCGGATCTCCCGTCAGGAGCGGGTCTCGGTGTTCTGGACGCTGTTGCTGATCGTGATTGCCTTCATTGTGCTGTTCCCGGTGCTGTGGGTCGGCAGTTTCATGTTCCGGCCCGACTCGGCGATGTTCGCGCGGCCCACCGAGTGGCTGTTCGAGCCGACACTGGTGCATTTTCGCTATGTGATCGACAACGGCTTCATCGGCTATCTGGGCACCTCGTTCGCACTGGCCTCGATCAGTACCCTGCTGGTGATCGTGTTGGGTACCCCGGCTGCCTATGCCTTTGCCCGGTTCAAGCTGCGCTTTCGCGATGACCTGTTCCTGTTCGTGCTGGCAACCCGGATGGCGCCGCCGATCTGCATGGTCATTCCCTTCTACATGATCTTTTCCAACATGGGTCTGATCGACACCTATTCCGGGCTGACCCTGGCGTATCTGACCTTCAACCTGTCGTTCTATATCTGGGTGATGAGCAGTTTCTGCAAGGACCTGCCGGTGGCGCTCGAAGAGGTAGCAATTCTTGAGGGTTACAACCGTTTCGAGGTGTTTCTGCGGGTGGTGTTGCCGCTGCTGCGCTCGGCCATTGTCGCAACCGGCATGCTGTGCTTCATCTTTGCCTGGAACGAGTTCATGTTCGCCTTCATGCTGGGTGGTCAGCAGGTCAAGACGTTGCCGGTGGCGGTGCCTGAATTGATCACTACCCAGGGTGTGCGCTGGGGGCCGATGGCGATTGTCGGTACGCTGTCTCTGGTGCCGGTGATGTTGGCGGTGTTCTTGTTGCAGAAACACATTGTTCGTGGTCTCACCATGGGCGCGGTGAAGGGGTAGTTATGGGTCGTCATCATGTCGTACCGACTCGGCACGAAAACATGTTATGGGGATATCTGGAGGCGGGGATCGCACCCATTTTGCGAGTGCAGTCGGGCGATACCGTTGAGTTGGGCTCGTTCCCGGCGGGGGGGTATGAGTGTTTGCCGGCGGATCGAGATCAAGTCCCTACTGAATATCTAAACGCCATCGCAGCGCTAGAAAAGGGAGCGGGGCCGCATTTTGTTACCGGGCCGGTGTACATCGAAGGCGCCAAGCCGGGCGACGTGCTGCAGGTGGATATCCTAGACGCCTGGCCGACGATGGACTGGGGTTACATGGCTATCCAGCCGCCCCTGGGAGCATTGCCCGAAGATTCTTTCGAGGAATGCATGATCCAGCCGAGCATCGATCGGCGGCGAGGCGTCGCCACCTTACCTTGGGGTATGGAGATCAATCTCGATCCGTTCTTTGGCATTATGGCTGTAGCACCGCCGCCGGAATGGGGACGCTGCGGCTCATCGGTGCCCATGGCCTTCGGCGGAAACATGGATAACAAAGAGCTTAAGCCTGGCACGACACTGTTCCTGCCAGTGTTCAACGAGGGTGCCTTGTTCTTTGCGGGCGACGGCCATGGTGTTCAGGGCGACGGCGAGGTATGCCTAACCGCACTAGAAATGGGGATTGGAGGACGGTTTCGGTTGACGATTAGAAGCGATATCGATCTGAGCCAGCCATTTGCAGAGTCAGGTACTCACCTTATCTCGATCGGCCTGAATGAAGATCTCGACGAGGCGGCGCGCCAAGCGATTCGCGAAATGATTAAGCGAGTAAAAAAGCTTACTTCGCTTACTAACGAGCAGGCGTACATGCTTTGTTCGGTGGCAGGAGACCTGCGCATCAGCCAGTTGGTTGATGGTAACAAGGGGGTGCACATGATGCTGCCGAAGCGCTATCTAATTTGATAGCTTTTGGTTTCGCTGCGGTTTACCCGAGATCAAGTGTGTTTCACGGCAAAAAAAAAGCGCAGGGCTATGATTGCCTGCGCTCTTATTCAATGAAACGTCGGGAATCGCTTGGCCATGACGTTGAAGAATAGACAGCCAAGCGTCAAAGCCACCAGCGCTGCTGGGAATTTCACAATCAACACAACCGTAGCGACGATTGCTGCGGCGATAGCCCCGGATGAAATGTTCACGATGCTGCCCCGTCCTCCCGTCCGGAAGGCGGGCATGACCGCCTTGCAGCATAGGAAAAGACCCAGCACATTGACATCGAATACACGCCGCCATTCGTCCAGAGCGAGTGACTCAAATTCGGTAGGTTTCAGCGAGGAGTAGATACCTGCGTTGTTGACGAGGGCGTCGATCGCTCCATACTCAGTCAGGGTATATTCCACTAGAGCATCAACCTGCTTGGGGTCGGACACGTCCACCTCATACCCGCAGACATCCAGACCGCACTCCTGCAGGGTACAGGCGCTGTTTTGAGCATTCACGAGATCGGCAATCACCACACACATTCCCCGAGTGGCCAGATCTCGTGCCACAGCAAAGCCAATGCCCTGACTTCCACCGGTCACGATCACAACAAGTTTGGCGCTCATAATGCGCCTCTCGCCTGAGCAGCCTTGAACAAACTTAGATCGGGTTGGTAAAAGCCCTTTCCGAGTATCCCCCCCCTGGCATCAGCGCTCACCAAAGCAAGATTTACAATCGGCACCAACTGCCTTTCAGTCACACGCTGCGCACAAACTACACCAGAACTGGGGCCCAGAACGCTCCCCGGGCGCGTTGACCAATCCTTAGGAAGCAGCACCTCCCAGTCAGAGACTAATGACGGCGCTTGGCTTAAGGCCTGTCCGCCCAGGCCGCAGAAATCAATAACTGCACTATCACCAATCGAACCAAGTACAGGGCGCCCCTCCTGATTGGGAAAAAGAGTTCCTTCAGGTGGTTGCGCAAGTATGGTCGACCACTCCGTTTGCCCACTAAGTCGTATTCCGAACTGCAGACCGTTTCCACCAGCAGCTACGACACGCCCTGAGCAGTCCGGAGCACGGGGACCAAACTGGAGTAACCACCCTGCCGCCGCCATCAATATGGGAAGAACGAAGCCCGGGCTATTTTCAAGGAGAGTTCGGTACTCGTTGGACAGGCCTTCAAGCTGGCCCAGAAAAGCAGAATTTGCTTGGTCCGTCAGGGAATGACAGTCATTGCCTTCCTCCAGTGCCGTTTTGATAACCGCAGCGACCTTCACAGGCGACTTCTGCAATAGGGGGCCGAGTTCCCTCACCGCAAAGTCGGCATGACAACGCAGGCTTTCCAGACACTCCGGCTCGGGTGAGCCAAAACGGATACCAATTGGCGCGCCTTCAACAATGGGCGCGCACATCTGGCTGGCACCATCACCGATGACAAATACTGGCATGGATGGGGAAACCACCTGCGCCAATGGCGTGACCACTCCCCAATCCTGGGCCGGTTGGAAATTTACTTTGCCGCTATCAATTAGATTGACCGCCTGGTCAGGGGTGGTTACACCCCCCTCAAACAGCAGAGCATGGACCGTCGCGTTGCGAACAGCTGCAGGAACATCTGAAGTTACAAACGGAGGTCCCGCATGGAGTACAGTTAAACCATCCAGGTTCGGCAGGACCTCTCTTAGTAAGCAAACCCGCTTGAGGAAAATACCAGCAAACTTCTTGTGTAGACTTCCGTCCAAAGATTCCATCTCACCTCACACCAGAATGTTTTAATGAGCCACCAAGGCAATGCATACACAAGTTGTGCCAAACCCCAAAATATGGATACAAAAATTAATTAGTTATTGTTTTTAAAGGGATTTAAATATTGAAAAAAGTTGAGAGATATAATTATTCGAATCTAGACTGCGCCCCATATTGATCAGTACACTAATTAATGCACCAAAAAAAGATCGGAGTAGAGGGCAAAGAAAGAGCGCAGATTGGAATTACAAACTGGGGATCAGAATCGAGCAGGGATCATCTATCACCGCAGCGCCGTCGACCCAAACTTCAGATCGAGGCTTATAGCATCTTCAACGCAGCCGGCATCAGAAGGACTCCATAACACCCCTTGACCGCCGGGAGGGGAAATTACTATGCAACAAAGCCCCAACGGGGCCAGAACTACAGAGTTATCACTGGAAAGCGGCGCCCAAGGCTTCAGTGATTCGCACGCCCCTTCTATTCGTCAGCACAGGTGTCCCCATGGGTCCTTAGCTCGCATGTTGATATGGAAGTGATTTAAGCCTCTCCAACCGACTGACCACAAGCCTTTCATTCTAGAAGGCCCACCTTCGGGGCACGCCCGCTACCTGACAGTGCATGCGCCGGCCGAAAGAACTTTGCTAATGAGCCAAGGAAACTAGGGAAACCTAGAGAAAAAGACTTAACCATATGATTTTATACGTTTATTAGGAAAAACAACGCGGCTGGCTTACCAATTGCATGCACTTCCTCAGGTTTTTTCACTCAGGAGTATGCAGAATGAATCGTCGAGAGTTCCTTAAGGGCGCCACATCACTGTCTGTTGGTGCCAGTGTCCTGCCTCTATTCAAGGTCCTGCCAGCATCTGCGGCCAGCCAGGAAACCGCCGTGGTCGTGATTGGCGGCACAATTAACAGCCTAGATATTCACCGCAGTGGTACGAACCGGGATAGTTACCAGGTAGCCATCAACTGCTATGACCGCCTTGTCTCGTTCGGAACCAAAACAATGCCGGACGGCTCCTTGAGCTACGACTACGACAATGTGCAACCGGAGCTCGCGGAATCATGGGAAACCAGTGATGACGGCACGGTGCTAACCTTCACCATTCGCGAAAACGCAACTTTCTGGGACGGCAAGCCCGTCACGGCCCATGACGTCAAGTGGTCTCTGGATAGGGCTGTATCTCTAGGTGGCTTCCCAACCGTTCAGATGAAAGCCGGAAGACTGGAGTCGCCAAATCAGTTCGAGGCCGTTGACGACCGCACCTTCCGCATTACACTACCGTTTCCCTCCAAACTGGCACTACCAGACCTAGCAACGCCAATCCCCATCATCATCAATTCGGAAGTTGCCAAGGCGAATGCTACCGCCGCTGATCCGTGGGCCACCGAGTACCTACACCGTAACCCGGCTGGATCTGGGGCTTACAAAGTGGCTCGCTGGGACGCTGGCCAGCAGTTGGTCTATGAGCGCAATGACAAGTGGGTCGGCGGGGACATTCCAGGCTATCAGCGGGTTATTGTTCGCGAAGTGCCGGCCCAGTCCACACGCAGGGCACTAATCGAGCGAGGCAGCGTCACTGCTTCCCATGACATCCCCAACAAGGATGCCAAGGAGTTGGCCAAAAAGCCCGGGGTGAAAATTGTCAGCACCCCTATTGAAAACTGCGTCTACTCCCTGTGCACCAATCTGGACTTCGAGCCGTTCAAGGACAAACGGGTACGTCAGGCAGTGGCCTGGTCCATTCCTTACCAGAAGATTTTTGAGCAGGCGGCCTATGAACAAGGAGTGCCCATGTGGGGCGGCACCGATACCGTGGACAAGATAGCCTGGCCGCAAAAATCACCTTACGAGCAGAACATCGAGAAAGCCCGAGCACTGATGACCGAGGCGGGATATGAAGACGGTTTTGAGGTACCCCTGTCGTTCAATCTGTCCCACGCGGACTGGGCAGAACCAGCGGCACTGCTGATCCAGCAGGGCTTGGCAGATATCGGCATCAAGGCAACCATCGAGAAGATTCCAGGAGCGAACTGGCGCACTGTTGCGCTGGTGGACAAGAAACTGCCCCTACACCTGGAAAACTTCGGTGGTTGGCTGAACACCCCGGACTATTACTTCTTCTGGGCCTACATCAAAGGCAATCTGTTCAACTCCTACAATTATGACAATTCCGAAATGGCCAGACTGGTTGACGACACCCTCGATATGGCCACGGACGACCTCGACTACGCCCCCAATGTAAAGCGCATGATCGAACTGGCCTTCGATGATATCCCGCGGATTCCTCTTTGGCAGCCGACTCTGAATGTCGCTTTCAAGGAGAGCGTGGAAGGCTACGAATACTGGTTCCATCGCCAAATGGACGTCCGCGCCCTCAAGCCGGCATAAGGAGCGAGCAGCATGCCCACCATACTGGATAAACTGCGCAAGGTAGCTCTCCGACTTCTGCAGGCTTTGCCAACAGTGTTCGGCATCCTAGTTGTGTGCTTCCTGTTGACCCGGGCATTGCCTGGGGACCCGGCTGCCTACTTCGCCGGACAGATGGCCGATGCCGAATCCATTGAGGAAGTCCGCAGGACCCTCGGCCTAGACAAGCCTTTGCCAATGCAGTTCGTCACCTATGTCGGAGACCTGATTCAGGGCGATCTGGGCATGGCAATCTCCACCGGCCAGCCGGTCATGTCCGAGCTGGCCAGCCGTCTCCCCGCTTCTTTGGAACTGACACTGGGGGCTCTACTTCTATCGTTTTTGATTGCCGTCCCTCTGGGGGTTCTAGCAGCCACACGACCCAACACCTGGGTTGACCATACCTGCCGGTTCCTGGTCACTGCCGGCGTCTCCCTGCCCACGTTCTTTACCGGATTGGCACTGATGTACGTGTTCTATTACTTGCTCGGCTGGGCCCCAGCCCCAATGGGCCGGCTCGACATGATGTACCTGCCTCCGGAACAGGTGACCGGTTTCCTGACCATTGACGCTATCATCGCCGGCGAATGGGAGGTGCTGGGGGCCGCTCTGGCACAGTTAGCCCTACCACTAATCACGCTGGCCCTGTTCACCCTGGCCCCTATCGCCCGCATGACCCGGGCTGCGATGCTGCAGACCCTGGGTAGCGATTTTGTGCGCACCGCCCGGGCTGCCGGCCTCAGTGGTCGCCGGGTGCTGGTAACTTACGCCCTCCGCAATGCCCTGCTTCCGGTAGTGACCACCCTAGGTATGGTGTTTTCCTTCGTACTTGGCGCCAACGTACTGGTAGAGAAGGTATTCGCCTGGCCCGGCATCGGGTCCTTTGCAGTAGAGGCACTGGTGGTTTCGGATTACGCCGCCGTGCAGGGTTTTGTGCTCTCCATGGCGCTGCTGTTCGTCACTCTCAACCTCCTGATCGACGTGATCTATACCCTGATTGACCCCCGCGTGGGCGAGGAGGCCTGAAATGACCAGTATGACCACCCTAGCAGCCCCAAAACTGGAGGGGCCTCCCCGCACCAGCTACTGGCAGCACCTGCGCCATGTGGCGTCCGAGAACCCTATGACCGGGCTGGCGTTCGCTCTGTTCGCCCTGTTTATCGGCATGGCCTTGTTCGGGCCCTGGCTTGTGCCTCACGACCCGCTGAACACGGGTGTCGGGCCTGCACTACAGGCGCCCAGCGCCGCCCATTGGTTCGGCACTGACCACTTGGGGCGTGATGTATTCTCCCGGGTCGTCGTGGCAACCCGACTAGATCTGCTGATTTCGGTATCCGCAGTGGCAATCTCATTTGTATTGGGTTCCATCATAGGCTGTTTTGCTGGCTACTTCGGTGGCTGGACTGACCGTATCACCGGCCGCTTTGTGGACACCATCATGGCCTTTCCGCTGTTCGTGCTCGCAATGGGTATAGTGGCGGCCGCCGGCAATACCGTAGAAAACATAGTCTACGCCACCGCCATTATTAACCTTCCCTTCTATGCGCGCATGGCTCGGGCGGAAGTGAGTATCCGCCGCAACGCTGGCTTCGTACAGGCAGCCCGGCTATCCGGCAATTCCGAGTTGCGGGTACTGTTTGGGCACATCTTCCCCAATACCCTGCCGCCGATGATGGTGCAAATCTCCCTCAACATGGGCTGGGCCATCCTCAACGCCGCAGGCCTATCGTTCATTGGCCTCGGGGTACAACCGCCAGCGCCGGAGTGGGGCATCATGGTCGCCGAGGGCGCCAACTTCATTATCTCCGGCGAGTGGTGGCTGGTGATCTTCCCGGGGATGGCGCTGATGCTGGCGGTATTCACCTTCAACCTGATTGGCGATGGCCTGCGGGATCTCGTGGATCCCCAGCGCCGCACCTAAGGAGCACACCATGAGCTTACCCTTACTGGACATCCAGCACTTGAGTGTCGACTTCGTCACCCGTAACGGCACGGTACGGGCGATTGACGACATATCCCTTGCCGTGGGAAAAGGCGAAACCCTGGGTATTGTCGGAGAATCAGGCTCGGGCAAGTCGGTGACATCCTATGCCGTAATGCGCATTCTCGACCGAGCCGGCCATATCGCCGGTGGCAAGATCAGTTACGGCGGCATATCCCTGCACAAGGCGCAGGAAAATGACATGAGGGACATCCGAGGCCGGGAGATCTCTATGATTTTCCAGAACCCCCGCGCGGCCCTGAACCCGATCCGTCGCATTGGCCATCAGGTCTCCGACGTACTGATACAACACAGCCAAGCCACTCGTAGCAACGCCCGAGAAAAAGCCATCGAGATGCTGAAAGCGGTTAAAATCCGCGATCCGGAACAGCGTTACGACGCTTATCCCTTCGAGTTATCCGGCGGCATGTGCCAACGGGTCGTGATCGCCATTGCCTTGGCCTGCCGACCTAGGCTACTGATCGCGGACGAGCCAACCACCGGGCTGGATGTCACCACCCAGAAGGCGGTGATGGACCTAATTGTTGACCTCACCCGGGAGTACGACATGTCCACCGTCCTCATCACCCACGACCTAGGGCTGGCGGCGGCCTACTGTGACCGGTTAGTGGTGATGGAGAAAGGCAAAATTGTCGAATCCAATCGCTCCGCCGAAATGTTCCACCGCCCCCGTGAACGCTATACCCAGCTTTTACTACAAGCTACGCCCCACCACGATTCCCGAATCCGCGACTTACTGACACCGGAAGCCCGTGCTCAAGCTCTCGAGCTTCCCGAAACCCGCCCCCCGGGAGAGCCCATACTGACCGTCAGCAACCTGCGCAAGCACTTCGGCAAGACCGGCGCGGAAGGCGGTCACCTCGCAGTACAGGACCTATCCTTCCAGATCCGGAAGGGAGAAAGCCTAGGCCTAGTAGGCGAGAGTGGCTGTGGCAAATCCACCACCTCGTCCATGATCATGCGGCTATTGGACACCAGTGGCGGGACCATCGAGTTCCTCGGTGAGGATATCGCACAAGTGCCGGCCTCAAAGTTCGCGTCCCACCGCTTGCGCGGCAAACTACAGATGGTGTTCCAGGACCCCACCGATAGCCTGAACCCCCGTTGGAGTGCAGCCCAGTCCATTGGTGACCCGATCAGCCGGCTCACCCCAGAACTTGGTCGCAAGGAAAGGGAGTTACGGATTATCGAACTGGCCGGCTTAGTGGGACTACCGGTGCACCTGCTGGATCGCTTTCCCCATCAGTTGTCCGGTGGCCAGAAAGCCCGCGTTGGCATCGCCCGGGCCATCGCCCTGGAACCCAAGTTGCTGATTCTGGATGAACCCACGGCGGCCCTGGATGTCTCGGTGCAGGCGGTAGTACTCAATCTTCTGGAAGACCTCAAACACCGCTTGGGTATGAGTTACCTGTTCATTAGCCATGACCTGAACGTGGTGCGCTTGCTATGCGACCGCATCATGGTGATGCAAAATGGCGTGATCGTAGAGGAAGGGGAGGCCAGTCGGTTGCTGGACGCTCCAGCCACGGACTACACCCGCTCTTTGCTAGCGGCCATTCCCCACCCACCGGAAACCGAACCGGTGCCTGAGGAATGCACGGTATGACCCGATTTCCTCCGCATACGGAACGGGCCAGCAAGGGCACAGTGGTAGACAGTATTGTCCAGACCCTGGCAGACGATATTGTTAGCGGCCGCCTGACGCCGGGCGCCAAGCTCGATGCCCAAGCCATTGCAGAGCGGTTCGGAGTTTCCCGCACCCCCATCCGTGAAACCTTCGGCCATCTGGCGGCCATGGGACTGGTAACCCACCGCCCCAATCGAGGTGTGATCGTTGCCACACTGTCGTTCAACGCTCTCAATGACCTTTACGAAGCGATGGCAGAACTAGAAGCGGCCCTAGCGAGACTCGCTGCCCTTCGTATGAAAAGCCGGCAACGGGAAGCTCTGCGGAAGTTTCACCAGGACTCGGTTCACATGCTACGAGACGGCACCGCCGACGATTATGCTCGTTACAACCACGATTTCCACACCCTGATCTTTGAGGGTGCCCAGTCTAGCCAGTTACAGCAATTAGCAGAAGCCACCCGCACCCGACTGGCACCGTTTCGCCGGGCCCAGTTCCGGATGAGCAACCGGATCAGCAAATCATGGGAAGAGCATGACGCTATCGTCCGGGCCATTCTGGACGGAGATGCCGATGGTGTCGCCCGCCTGATGCGCCTCCACGTCCAGACTGTTAGCGTTATGTCAGCGGAGTTCGTGGCGGAGCACCAATCCTTCCTAGAACCCCCGGGAGAATCTACTGTATGAAGGCCGAATCAACCGCAGGCGTGATCTGCACTCCGGATTACAGGGCCAGTGAGGCGGGCATGGAAATACTCCGGGCGGGTGGTACTGCTATTGACGCGGCCATGTGTGCAGGTGCTGTCCTGTCGGTAGTCTACCCTCACATGACAGGCCTAGGTGGTGATGCCCTGTGGCTGCTAAGCGATGGTGCCCAAGTGGACACACTGCTAGGTCTGGGCCATGCGGGTCAGCGCTTGCCTGTCAACGGCGTCTTGGCAACACGCGGTCCAGCCTCGGCCGCCACGACCGCCGGTGCCCTCCGGGGCTGGTCCATGGCCTACGACTGGAGCACCCACCGCTGGGGTTCTACCATGACCTGGCCTGATCTGCTGGAGCAGGCTATTGCCTTGGCGCGGAACGGCTATGGCATCTCGAGCAATCAGGCGTTCTGGCAGCAACAACGCAGAGATCTGATTCGAGACCTGCCCGACCTCAAGGCCCTGTGTTGTGACGAGGACGGTGAGTTGCTCGCCGAGAACACGCGGGTTACCCGCCCAGAACTGGCCTCCACGCTGGAGCATCTTGCCCGGGCAGGGATAGAGGATTTCTACGAAGGAGAGTTGGCCACCGCACTGGCGGAGGGCTTTGAAAAGCTCGGCAACGGTCTGACCCGGGACGATCTGAGCTCGACAAAGGCATGGCACAGCGTCCCTCTGAGTATCCGCTACCGCAACGGTACGTTTTACAACTTCCCGCCACCAAGCCAGGGCCTGTATACCCTCAGTGCCCTGAACGCCCTCAACTTTGTTAAGTTGGCGGCGATAGAAAACGGCGGAGCTGATTATTTCCACTATCTGGCGGAGGCGGTTAAAGCCCAACTCAGGCATCGCAACCGCCATCTATGCGATCCTGCAAGTGGAACCCTGAACCTGCAGTGGCTGCTCAGCCGCGAGCGAGCAGCCGCCGACTATGCCGCTATTGATCCACAGGTCGCGGTTCCCTGGCAGGAAACCGGCAAACCGGCAGACACCGCTTGGTTGGCGGCCACCGATGCCAGCGGGCGAACTGCCTGCCTGATGCAGAGCCTGTTCCATGATTTCGGTTCCGGCTGCATGGTAGGCGATACCGGCATCCTCTGGCTCAACCGTGCGGCCGGTTTCACCCCAGGTTCTGCACATGCCAATAGTTGGGCCCCCGGCAAGCTGCCGGCTAATACACTCAACCCCTCCGCCTGGCTCGCAGATGACGGCCGCCAGTTCTATTTCGGAAGCCAGGGCGGCGACGGCCAGCCCCAGACACAAATGGTGCTAGCAACACAACTGATTGATTACCAGAAAGGCATAGATCAGGCGCTGCAGGCACCCCGTTTTCTACAGGGACGAAGCTTCTTCGGCAGCAGCGAAAATCTAAAACTGGAGAAGAGTATCCCGCACGCAGTGGGAGAGGCCCTGACTCGCCGTGGTCACGAGATTGAATGGATACCAGAGCTCAGTCCTTTTACCGGTCTGGCCGGCGCCGTAGCGATACACCCGGACGGACGAAGGGAAGCGATGCATGACCCGCGAGGCGAAGGCACCGCACTAGGCCAGTAACTGAAGCATTTCAATCAATCGATCGTTTTAGACCACAGAAACAAGGAAACAACATGGAAATGATCATCGCCTGCTCCGTACTAGGAATTGTCGCTGGCTTACTGGCCGGCATGCTCGGAATTGGCGGGGGTGTCGTCATAGTACCGGCTTTGATAATCATCCTCTCGGCGCAAGACTTTCCCTCGGAGTTTATCGTTATCACCGCGGTGGCCACCTCCCTATGCACTATCATCTTCACCTCAATCTCCGCCGCGCGCGCTCAAATCAAGCGCCAGGCTGTGGACTGGGCCATTTTCCGGCTGTGGGCACCGACAGTAGTGGCAGGTAGCTTCTTAAGTGGCTTTGTCGCTGCCCGCATACCTGCAATGATACTGGAGATCGGCATTGCCATCTTCTTACTGGTCATCTCCCTCATCATGCTCAGCCGCTGGGTACCAAATCCATCTCGTTCTATGCCCGGAAAGCCCGGCACCAGCGGGCTTGGCCTTTTCAGTGGCGTACTCTCCGGACTCGCCGGCATTGGTGGAGGCAACGTAATGGTGCCATTAATGGTCTTCTTCAACGTTTCCATGCAGCGGGCCGTAGCCACCTCCAGTGCTCTGGGCCTCCCTTTGGCCCTGATGGGTACTCTGGGTTATGTCATCTCGGGCTGGGATTTGCACATAGCACCTTGGTCCGTGGGTTACATTTACCTGCCGGCGGTTGTTTTGATTGCGTTGTTTACGGTGCTGCTGGCTCCCGTAGGTGTAGCACTCAGCCACCGCATCCCCGCACCGACACTGAAGCGATGTTTCGGTGGATTGCTTCTGCTGGTGGCAGGGCGGATGTTGTTTGCTGCGTTGTAAGGCTCTGACCTTTCTGCATGCGTTATAAACAAATTCAAATTGGCATAGACGCCGAGGAAAGCAAGATGACGAAACCTGAATTCAACCTGAGCCTGGACTCTTTGAGGCAAGCCTACACCACCGGCACCATCGCCCCGCGGCAAGTCGTCAGATCGCTGCGTCACCGCTGCGACAGTTACCTGGACCAGGCCATCTGGACCCACCGGTTAACCGAGGAGGAGCTTGAGCCCTACCTGCGGCGACTGGAAACACTATCCCCCGCGCGCCTACCCCTGTTTGGCATTCCTTTTGCCATCAAGGACAACATCGACCTAGCCGGCATACCAACAACGGCTGCCTGTCCAGCCTTTACGTATACACCGAAGAAAAGTGCCTTTGTGGTGGAACAACTGATTGCAGCGGGAGCCATACCCCTTGGAAAAACAAACCTGGACCAGTTTGCCACCGGACTTGTTGGGGTACGCTCTCCGGCCCCTTGGGGCGCTTGTCGCAACAGTGTGAACCCAGACTACATCAGCGGAGGCTCATCTTCCGGTTCCGCCGTAGCCGTGGCCCTGGGGCTGGTAAGTTTTTCTCTGGGCACGGATACAGCAGGATCCGGACGCGTTCCAGCAAGCTTTAACAACCTAATCGGCCTAAAGCCCACGCTTGGCCGGTTGAGTGTCAGAGGCGTAGTACCTGCCTGCAAGACCCTCGACTGTATATCAATCTTCGCCCGCAGCAGTGCCGAAGCGAAGACGCTTTTAGAACTGAGCAGCGTAGAAGACAAAGCAGATCCCTGGCAACGGGTTCCTCCAGCTGGCCGCATCCCCTTCAAAACCAATCCTAGAATAGGAGTTCCCGCTCCGGAGCAACTTGACTTCGACGGAGACAAGGAAGCCGCCCAGCTTTTCAAGCGCAGCTTGACGGCTGCCCGTAGCCTAGGTGCCGAGATCGTTGAGATAGACCTGGCTCCTTTTACCGAAGCAGCCCGTCTTTTGTACGAAGGCCCTTGGGTGACCGAGCGCTACCTGGCAACCCAGCCTTTAATCGATGATAAGCCCGAGTCCTTGCTGGCGGTTACACGCGAGATTATAGGTAAAGGGCGGAACACCACTGGCGCTGATGCCTTCCAGGCTCAGTATCGCTTGCGAGAACTCAAACAGGCTGCAGACAGGGTTTTGGCAGAGGTGGACCTAATTCTCACGCCCACTGCGCCACGTATCTACACCTTGTCGGAAATCGCCGCTGAGCCCATTGAACGAAACAACCGCCTGGGCACCTACACCAACTTCATGAACCTATTGGACTACAGTGCAGTAGCGGTACCTGCAGGCCACCGCAGCGACGGCTTGCCCTGGGGGGTGACAATATTCTCCAGGGCGTGGTCGGACGAGGCTCTACTGGGGCTGGCCGGCAAACTGCACGCAGAGGCGACGGATCGAGTTGGCGCGTTGAGCGACCCCGTGCCATCGCCGAATCTCCCCGAAGAGCCCGGCACTATCGATGTGGTCGTCTGCGGCGCGCACCTTTCCGGGCTCCCTCTGAATCATCAACTCATCGATAGAAACGCCAGGCTGATGGAGGCCACCCACACCGCCGCCCGCTACAGATTTTATGCCCTTGCCGGCGAACCGCCGTTCCGCCCCGGGCTCGTCCGCGATATCCGTGAGGGTCAGGGTGCCACTATCGCGGTTGAAATATGGCGGGTGCCAGCAGACCATTTCGGATCCTTTGTTGCAGGCATTCCGGCCCCCCTGGGTATTGGCAAGGTGGAGCTTGCCGATGGCAGATGGGTTTGCGGTTTCATCTGCGAACCTTGGGGAATTGTGGGAGCCAAAGACATTACCGATGTGGGTAGTTGGCGTAACTATATCGAAGCAGTGGGCTAGATCGGCCACCGTAAATCAAACCCCTAAATTAGCTTGAAGCGTTTGCAGACCAATCTAGGTGGAACCAGAGGTGGCGTTAGTCCATTGTTGTTAATTCCCTCAACCTAAAAGCCGCCCCATCGAACACGTGAGTGTCCGCAATCCGGACACTCATTTCCTAACAGTTGCTCCATACTTTCCAAGGAATAAAATCCTTTGACACAGGCCTGAGGTACAGATCAGGCAACGGTCAAATGTCCACTTTTCAGACACCGAATTCTTATCTCCCTTGTGCCAAAACTCGTCGTTAATCGGCCACAATGTTGATATATCGGAGTTTTTTAAAGTACAGGGTTTTGGCGCAACTGATTGAAGAAGGGGAATTTTGGTCGATTAAGGCCGATTGCTATCAGGCAGTGGCGGCGCCCTCCGGAGGCAAAGGTCTCAGGTTCGAATCCTGACGGGCGGGCCATTAATTTGGCAAATCAATGAGTTATCCTCAAGAAAGCCTCATCACCTGTTTCACTCGCACCTGAGCAATCCGAAAACCTCTGATTCGATCAGTGACCTTTGCACGGCTTTCAGCCCACCTTCTCTATGGCACAGCCGCTCTACGATAGTTAAGCAAATAGATTCGCTTGGTACTCTTAGGTCGCAAAGCGAACATTCAGATCGACCACAACGCGGACCTTTTTCGATGAAAAAATATCGCTTTCCGCTCATCATTAACACTTGTCGATTCAGCTTTTAGAGTAACGATGTAATACGTCTAGTGTATTTTGAGTTTGCCAGACGCGGTTCTTATTGAAGGCTTTTTGCACCATCTCAACGAACCCAGCCGTAGATATCGCTTTTAAAAATTAATCCTCAATCCCCCCTCCATCTAGATTGTTTTTCGTTACGAAATTGTTAAGGAGAGCGTTAGATTCGATAATCAATTGTACGACTTCCGCTATTGTTTTTCGCGAGGCCATAGCTTGATGACGTATCGATTTATAAGCCTGATCTTCACTAAGATCATGGATCTGCATCAGGATTATTTTTGCTTCATTCATTTTATGGCTGTTTTCTACCTTATTCTTCAATTTTGCTATAAGCTTTTCATGCCTTTTGCTTTGCTGCCAATTCCTACGTGCGACAACAATACTGCTAAGGACACCGTATGGCCTGACGGGCTTTGGAAGAACGCTATCGACTTGAAGATCAATTAAATTTTGAAGAACAGAGGGACTTTCATAACCTGCCATACCAATCAACGTGGGACGACCGTCTGTAAGCATTAAATAGTTATTTATACCATCATGTGGTTTTTCACTGACTTGAATAAACGCCAAATCAGCTTTATCTGAAATATTACGAGGAGGAGGCCAGATAGCTTGAGCACGACAGCCAATTCGATTCAACTGTTGTAAAAGCTCCTCTGCATCACCATCTCTTGGATGCAATACAAGGACATTCAGACCACGTAGGCGTCCTACGATTTCATCATGTTCCATTAGTTAGTCCGTATCGGGGCATTAGCCCAATCATTCAAAGCAGGAACTGCCAAATATGGATCGGGCTTGATCGGTCTTATAGCTTCACGCTCTAGACAATACTCACCATCCTGATCCACTCTCGCTATTCGTGACTGCAAATAGGTGTGATTATTATCAGGGTCAACTTTTATTCTTCCCTGGGGTGCCTCAAACTCTGCGCCTCGCAGTACTTTCCGAAGCTGATCAGCATCAGTTGACCCCGTCATTCGCAAAGCATTGGCGAAAAGATGTACCTGTGAGTACGCTGCCTCACAGCAACTTGTAACTTCATCAATAGAACCGAATTTTCGAGCATATTTTTCCAAAAACCTTTTATTCTCTTCGGTTTTTATATTGCGAAAATATGGGGCTGCGGTGATATGTCCGGCAGAGGCTTCCTGGCCAATAACAGCGACCTCTGCCTCATTTGTTGTTAAACTGGCAATGGGCAACTTAAAACCGTCACCGCCACTTTCGTGATATGCGGTATAAAAATTTACCGTCCCCGATCCAACTAATGTAGAAAAAATTACATCGGGAGAGACATTCTTGATATCCCTTAGAATACGATCAAAGTCTCCACATTTCGCGTCGAGACTTAGGTAATGCTCTGCCACTACCTCACCACCGCCTTGTCGTAATATATTTCTCATAACCCGGTTGGATTCTCTAGGATAAATATAATCTGATCCAATAAAATAAAATCGTGGCCCAAAATTTTCAAGTAAATAAATTGCTAAAGGGAGACTATTCTGGTTTGGGGCAGCACCACCGTATATAACGTTCGGTGAATACTCGAACCCTTCGTAAAGAGTAGGATAAAACAGGAAAGCATTTTGTCGTTCAATAACCGGAAGAACCTCTTTGCGTGAAGATGACATGTAACACCCAAAAATCACGTTCAATTCTGGATCAGAAAGCATCTTTTCCGCAAAAATACGATATTTTGGAACCTCAGACCCCGGATCCATAATAACTGGTGATATTTCCCTTCCTTCTACCCCACCTGCTTCGTTAATCTCATCAATGGCCAGCAAAGTACCTTTCAACTGGGTCTTTTCAATAATCGATGTGACACCTGTTTCGGAAAACAAGACACCGACAGTCCAGGGCTTCAAAGAATCTTTTTCCATATAAGTATTCCGCATCCAAGCTTCTAATTAATTAACGGATTATAAATCATCAGAGCCCGCTTAAGATTTCTGAAAAACAACTTTATTTTTATTAAAATTCATTAAAAAAATTGTTACTGACTTCCAGCTATCAGGCTCGGGGGCATACTGAGTTAAAAGATGCTCTGCAAACGGCACCTCTACCTCTGAACGTATTGTGCGACGTAAAGCACGCGCACCGTATTGTCGATCGAAACCTTTGTTCGCAAGATGAAAGGCGACGTCTTCCGTTAACTTCAATTGACAATCGTGCTTGATAAGCCGACGATTTAGGCGCTCGATCTCTAAAGTTATGAGCTCTCTTACGAGCTCTTTTTCTATCCAATTAAATACAGTAATGTTGTCGATTCTATTGATAAATTCTGGAGAAAAATGATTATTTAGCTTCTTCCGTAGGATGGTATTTAATTTTTCGTTTCGAGCCTTGATAGATCCCCGCCAAAAGGCTCGAAACCCGGAAGGACTTTCATGGTCCTGAATCTCACGTGCACCGAGATTACTCGTCATAAACACTAACGTATTTCGAAAACTGTAAGTTCGCTCTCCAGATGCCACTGTCAGTTGGCCATTATCAAATACATTCAGCAGAGCTTGCGCCACTTGGGGACTAGCTTTTTCGATTTCATCGAAAAGCACAATTCCTGGTTTACTAAGAGTGCCTTCAATAACTTCTTGATCTAAAATTGTATTACCTTCCTTAGCACCAACATAGCCAGGAGGGGCCCCCGTTAAAGCTGCCGCGTAATGCTCCTGAGATAGGGTGTTCATATCAACCCGACAATAAGCATCAGCATCGCCATGAAGTCCTCTTGCAAGGGCTCGCACGGTTTCAGTTTTACCGACGCCCGTCGGTCCCAAGAACAATGCCGTAAAGGGCGGACGACGTGGATCCGCAATATCCGCTCTTACAACTTTCAGCATACTCTCAATAGCGTCAAGCGCTTGAGACTGACCTCGGACTTCGTGTCGAACCGTCCTCATCACCTCATCGATATCAAATCGGTATCGGGTGGTAATGCCCAACTGAGGACCTGATCCACCTTGTGGTTGTGGCCCTTGGTTTTCGTTCGCCATTGCCTGGTTATCGATATTTTTACGCTCAACAGAGTCAAGCATGTCATTGAGAAAAGGCATAGGTAAATCCTATTCCAGGTCAGGCTCCGGACGGCAAAAAGCCGGCCGGAACTATTGGTACCTTTAACAGATTGTTAAGACATCGGAATATTAACTTCCTGCTTCTTTTTCCTTTCCCTCATACGGCAAATTTCCGACAGGGCATTGAGCGACACCAGATGTGCTTCGAGTCATTTCTTCAACATTTTCCTGAGCTTTTTTCGCATCGGTTACCCAAGTCTTGTAAAACTCGAAAGGACACTCTGCCAAACCCTTTTCATCGTCACCACTAGCCTGCATCCCCGTATATCCCCGGTGTAGCAATTTAAATAGATGGTTTTGGGACTGGTCATTCTTGCGAGCATCTCGAATCTGTGAAATGGACAGTTGACCATATTGTATGCCCATGTCCTCCTCACCACACTCACCTAGGGTACGACCATCAAAGCCGATGATAGCTGAGTGGCCAAAGTAACTGTAAACACCGTCAAATCCGGCAGCGTTGGCGACAGCAACATAGGTATTGTTTGCCCACGCCATGGTCTTTGACATCATGATTTGTTGTTCTTTTGCGGGGTACATGTAACCTTGGCACCGTACGATCAACTCTGCTCCTTTCATCGCACAGTCTCGCCAGATTTCTGGATAGTTGCCATCGTCACAGATAATCAAACTCAGCTTCATTCCCTTAGGGCCTTCGCTAACATAGGTTTCGCCACCGGGATACCAGGCTTCGATAGGAACCCAAGGTATGACTTTGCGGTACTTCTGTACAATTTCTCCTTTATTGTTCATCAAAATGAGAGTGTTATAAGGATGCTTCTTCGGATGCTCTTCGTGACGTTCACCTGTAAGAGAAAAAATCCCCCACGTATTCGCTTTTCGACACGCCTGGGCAAATATCTCTGTTTCATCACCAGGGATCGTTGTGGCCGTGGCCATCATTTCATCTGGATCGTACATAATGCCGTGGGTGCTATACTCCGGGAACACTACCAAGTCCATTCCTGGCAGGCCCTTTTTCATACCGACGACCATGTCGGCAATGTTTTGGGCATTCTCCAGCACTTGTGCTTTGGTATGCAGCCGAGGCATCTTATAGTTAACAACGGCTACGCCTACAGTATCGTCACTACTTGAAATATCGCCATGTCTCATTGCAGTACTCCTTTGGATCGTTTGATCAAAACAAGAGGGCAGCTCGTGTCCTCCTAAGATGGCCTCGGGCCACCTCCTTAAATGGCAAGGTACTGATGAATTACTTCGCTAGTCAGTTCCTCGCCCTTGCCGCGCAACGCCACCCGCCCTTTGTCCAAAAGCAAAAATGAGTCAGCGGTCTGGCGTACAAATCTGGTGTTCTGCTCAACGAGCACGATAGTCAGGCCCATTTCTTGATTGAGTTTGCGAATTACGTTCTCTATCTGTTGCACAATGTTTGGCTGAATACCTTCAGTAGGCTCATCTAAAAGAAGGATTTTTGGATCCATAGCCAGTGCTCGTCCAATGGCCAGCTGTTGTTGCTGCCCTCCAGAAAGGTCGCCTCCACGACGATCTATGAAATCCCAGAGCATTGGAAATAATTCAAAGATATGTTCTGGAATCTGGCGTGACTTATCGGCCCGTGAAAACATGCCCATCACCAGATTTTCCCGAACAGTAAAGCGGGGGATCACTTCCCTTCCCTGAGGAATGTAAGCAATTCCAGCAGCAGCGCGATCAGGCGTTGAAACACCTAAAAGATTCGAAGAATTGAATGAAAGCATTCCGTCGGCACGATCGGTGAGGCCCATGATGGTGCGGAGAAGAGTTGTTTTCCCGACTCCATTTCTACCAACAATACCGAGGAACCCGCCTTCCTTAACCTTAAAATCAAGGTCCTGCAAAATGGGACTCTTCCCGTAGTAGGAGTAAAGTGCTTTTGCTTCAAGCATGCTCATCGTCTCCCACATCTGCCAGATAAGCTTCCCGCACCGCGGCATTTGACTCAATTTCGGCAATGTTTCCCTCCGCCAGTAACGAGCCACTGTCCATTACTGTCACGATATCGGCGATATCGCGTACAAAAGCCATATCGTGCTCCACCACAATCATGGTGTGATCGCCCTGTAACTCACGGAAAAGCGCAGCGGTCTGATTAGTTTCCTGAACCGTCATTCCAGCAGTTGGCTCGTCCATCAGAATCACCTGACAGTCCTGCATGAGTAGCATCGCGAGTTCCAACCACTGGGTTTGACCGTGGGAAAGATTTTCTGCCTTGGTAAACATTTCACCTTCCAGACCAACCAATGAAAGAACCTCCCGAATTCGCCCACTGACGGGCGTACGGAAAACACGCAATGTGCTCGCAATGCCGGGCCTGGCGGAGCGACCTATTTCCAAATTTTCGATAACATTTAGTTCTTTGAAGACCGTTGGCGTTTGGAATTTCCTACCAACTCCAGCCCGGGCTCGTTTAAATTCCTCCAAGTGGGTAATGTCTTTATTACCTAATAACACTCGCCCCGAAGTCGGCTTTGTCTTACCGCATATCAAATCAAGCGTGGTCGATTTACCTGCACCATTTGGACCTAAAAGACATCTGAGTTCACCATCACTTATATGTAAATCAAGCTCATTTACTGCAATTAGACCACCAAAACTCACCGTCAGCTTTTCTAATGTTAAAGCAGCCATTATTTATCTCCACCTTGATCAATAGCTGATACAGGGTTGCTTTCCATAGCGCTCGCTGTAGATGCTTTTGTTTTATTTCTGTAAAAATCTTCTAATTTTTCTCTAAAATCCATAACAAGACCGAAAAGACCTCGCGGTAAGAAAAGCACTACAACAATAAATATCACACCTAAAATAAGAGTCCACTGATCGAAAAATAAATCTGAAAGCCTACCCTCCGCCATATTCACACCGATTCCTCCCAGAGTCGCTGCTACGATAGACTCTCGTCCGCCTACTGCTGCCCATATGACAAAAGCAAGGCTAAGTGATAAGCCCATATACGTAGGCGAAGCGAATTCCAATACCATGGCATAAAACATTCCTGCGACACCTGCTATTCCTGCAGATGTCGAAAATGCCAGAACTTCATATCTAGCTACGTCATATCCGAAAAAACGCACTCTTTCAGGATCGGCTTTAATCGCTTTAAGTACGAGACCTGCTTTACTACGCACCAGTAATAGGGCCAGCGCAAGAATAACCATTAAGCAACCAGCTACAAGGTAATAAAAGGCCACGGTATATATATCCACTGACCAACCAAATAACTCCAAAGATGCTAACCCAGTAAGGCCATTCTGGCCGCCTGTAAATTGTTGTTCGGCGATCATCCATAGCTGCACAGCGAGCATTAGTGATAAAGTTATGATTGCTACGAAGACACCCGTGATTCGTCCTCTGAACATAAAGCCGCCAATAAGGCCGGCAATCCCAACAGGTACCAAGACACCAGCTGCGAGTGTGATTCCTACTGAGTGGAAGGGCTCCCAAAACCAAGGTAACTCCTCCATATTTGTCCACACCATGAAATCAGGCAGCCCCCCAGCCTGCGAAGCACTCGCTTTAAGCTTCAAGTGCATTGCCATGATGTATGCTCCAATCCCAAAGGTTAACGCCTGACCCAGATTCAACAGTCCAGCCGTTCCCCAGGATAACGCCAGTGCTGCGGCCGCCATTCCTAAAGCCAAATATCTCGCGTAGGTATTTAATTCATAACCACTGTAATCAACCATCCATGGCATAACTAAAAGGATAAATACCGCGAACATCGCATACCCTATGCAATCTATGGAGAAACCATTATTCATATCAAATTCTCCTTAGCGCCGAACCGTGTCGGGGAAAAGTCCCTGAGGACGGAACCGAATTAAGACAATCACACCGATTAGAATAAGAATTCGGCCCGTGGTGTCGTTAAACCAATATGAAAGCCAAGCTGTTGCTTCTCCGATCATTAATGCCGATGCTGCAGTACCTGCGATACTACCCACACCCCCAACTATCACCACAAGAAAAGCATCAACGACTAACTCGGTACCCATAGTAGGCGTGACACTCACGAAAGGTGTTATGAGTGAACCTGCAACGGCTGCAAGACCTGCACCATAAGCAAACGTCATTGCGTACATTTTATTTGAACTTATACCGTAACATTCAGATATTTCTTTATTTTGTATAACAGCTCTTAGCTTTGCCCCAAACTCTGTTCTATACAATAAATACCAGGTAGAAAAAAGAATCAAAACAGAAAAGGCGATAATAAATAGACGGTAATAAGACATATGAACGTCACCAATCACAAGATTTCCATCGAGAAAATCAGGGCGGCCTACATATCGCGAATCCGAACCTAGAAATGTTCGCACCAATTGTTCAAGCACAATACCAATACCCCACGTAGCAAGGATGGTATCCAACGGACGCTGGTAGAGTCTTTGTATAATAGTTCGTTCTAAGAGTAGGCCCAATATTGCGCCGGCAATAAAGGTCAGAGGTAGCCCGACAATGACATTAAAACCAAACTGACTTTGAAGAAACCAAGCTATATAAGCTCCCACCATTACAAACTGGCCATGCGCCAGATTAATTACGCCCATGGCTCCGTATATAATCGCGAGGCCTAAAGCGATCATAAGTAGAATCGAAGTCAGGCTTAAACCAATGAATATTTCATTAAGTAACGAACCCATTGAGTTCTCCTATTAAATAAAAACTCTACGGATCCAATACCCTTCCTTGGGTAGCTGTATCCAAGCGAGTAGTTACAAAAGTTCAAAAATGGGATCTATCAAACTTTCTGAAGTCCTTCGGCCGTGCACACCTGGTCTTCATAGGCCCAGTAAGGCTCTGGAGCCACACGACTCTTGGAATCCCGGAGGACCTTGACTTGGCCATTCACTTGCCACTGCCCAATCTTTGGCCACAAATGAGTATGGAGATTACCGTCAATCTCGATCTCTCCCTGAGGTGCCATAAAGCGCTGCCCAACTGCTGCATCCCTAATCGCAGAGGGAGTCAATTGCTCTGACCCAAGAGCTTCAACGGCTGCTTTGAATTGATATACTTGGAAATAAGCGGCCTCATTAACAAAATGGGTCACCTGATCTTTTCCGTACTTTTTCAAGTAAGCTTCTACGAACTTCTCGTTTTCTGCTGATTCATGCCCCATGAAATAGGGCGCCGATGAAAAGTGACCGGCTGCAGCTTCACCACCGATAGCCTTTACCTCAACCTCAGACCGGGTAAGACTTGCCACCGGCATGACCTCGGGATCCAAACCTGCACCGTGGTACTCCCTCTGAAAGGCAACATCGGAATCGCCAACCAAAGTGCTGAAAATAACATCTGGTTGCTCACGCCGAATTCGGCTGACTATGGAACTGAAACTGTCGTGACCCAGGGGGACGTACTCTTCGTTCACGACTTCGCCACCAATATCCTTAAGAATTTTTCGAGCCACATTATTTTCTTCTCTTGGATAAACGTAATTATTTCCAAGCAAATAAAACCGCCCACCAAATTTTTCTTTCAGCCAGGGGACGAAATCCTGCTGCTGTTGGTTCGGAACAGCTCCCCCGTACATAACATTGCGGGAACATTCGCGGCCTTCATAAAGGGTTGGGTACCAATACAAATTGTTCTGGCCCTCAACAATCGGCAGAACCGCTTGGCGGCTAGCAGACGTATATGAACCGAAGATAGAAACAACTTTATCTCGCCGAACCAAACGATTCGCTCGGTCCGCAAAGGTGGCTGGGTCTGAGGCTGGATCCTCCACAAACGGACGAATTTTTCGACCATTGATCCCACCGCTGTCGTTAATTTCCTCTATTGCCATCATGCAGGCGTCGTGCAGCGTACTTTCAACCACCGCTACGGCACCTGTCTTTGAAAACAATACGCCTACCGGAATATCACCGCCTGCTGCCCAGGCGGCGTTACGACCGGTCCAAACACCAGGAAATCCGCCAAGCCCTGTGACGCCAGCTACGCCACCCATAGCCATTCCCTTTAACAAGTCACGTCGTTTCATTACCAAACCCTCCAGAGCTACATTTCTTGTTTGGAATCAACCCTTTGGGTGAACTCCTCTTTTTTTTGACAAAAAAAAGCCCCCCGCGCCAAACCTTTCGGTTTAAACATGGGGGGCTCGCTTTGCCCGTTGTGTGTGCTCTCCACCAGAAGTCGGCTTTGACTTCGGCTATTGCCTATTTACTTAAGATCAGAACTAGATGATTGTCAAATTTAGCATTTAGATTTTTTAAGAAAAATTTAGTGGGGTGAAGTGGTCCCCGAAATTTGGACACGTGCCTAAGCTCTGATTCGTCATCTCCATCGGGAGGGGAATCATGAGCAAGAAACGTAAACAGTACAGCGCATGTTACTGCCGAATTAACTACCGTCGAACACAGTTGTGACGCTTCCCGCCTTTCTCATGCCACAGCCACTTTCCAATCCGAGAACGCACCTTCCCTGAGTTTTCTGTAGTGCTCTGCGCCGATCAAGTGACCGCCGAGATTAAACAACGTGTAAATTGCAGCCTGCGCTTCAAGGAAGCGCTGCGCCTGTTGGGGTGATTTGAATCGACGCATCTGCCTCTCCCGCACACGGGTTGGCTGGTGCGATAGTTCCGCTTTGTTATTAGCATACTGGGCGTTGTCATGAATTGACCTCCGGCATCATATCTCGGTGTGCGATTCCATAGCTGCGTAGTTTGTAGGTCACAACCTTCCGAGGTTCGCCACCATGAGAAGCCATGAGTCGCCGTAAAAATCGCTTCGCCGCCTGTCCGTCTCGTCTGGGTTGCAGGAGCGCATCGACCACATCGCCATCCTGGTCAACAGCTCGCCACAGGCAGTGCAGTTGGCCATCAATCTTCACGAAGACCTCATCAACAAAGAAAGTATCTCCGTACCCCTGGTGTTTGCGCTTCAGACACCGGGCGTACTTGAGACCAAACTTGTTACACCACAAACGGATCGATTCATGACTTACCGTGATGCCACGCTCAGAAAAAAGATCCTCAATATCTAGGTGACTCAGGCTAAACCGATAGTAGAGCCAGACCGCGTAGCTGATGATCTCCGGCGGGAGCCGGTGACGCTTGTATGTGTTCATGGGCAGAGTTTAGCAAATGACACCAGTTAACCTGGCAGTACCGCTGTTTGATATCTACCCCTAAAAGACCGACTTTTCGGATGCGGAAAACGTTCGCTTTTGTTTAAATACGGCACACTCATTCACCCCAAAAGTAGAGTTGAAATTTTTGCCTTATCTCAACCTAGCCTATTGGCAGCACTATTTGAGCGGACTGAGAACAATTCAGGGTCAAGGTCGAGACGCCGTCAAAGCATTATTGATAGCCTTTGAAATCACAGAGACAGCGTGAGGCTCAGGTTCGAATCCTGAGGGGCGGGCCCTAGCAAAGCGGAGGCGGGGCAAAGCCCCGAACAGACTCCACATAAAGCAGGAAGCTAAATTCCGCCTACCTGGCGCATAATATCGCTTGCCGTTTGCTTAAGCTCCGAGAGTAATGTCTCCGTAACGCCTTCGGCGTTCATGATAGGGTCTGGCCCTGAAATGTTGATGGCAGCAATTACCTGTCCGGTAAAGTTTCGAATAGGCACCGCCAGCGCCGTAGAGTGGTCAGAGTAATGACGGGTCCACCCCTGAGCACGCTCTTTTTCACACAGTGCAATCAGCTCAGGCATCGTTTGTGGCGCTGGCTTGGGATAACCATCCAGGCGCTGGCCCTGTAACTGGGTTTGCAACTCTGCCGACGTCGTTCCCAGCAAAAGCGCCCTACCCATGGCGGTAGTATGCAGCGGGAAACGAGTACCTACAGGGACATTCACAGAAACCCTCTGCAATGCCAGCGCACGGAACACATAGAGCACCTCAGCGCCATCACGGACTCCAACATGGCTGGACAGCGAAGTGCTATCCCGAAGCCTCGTGATGAACGGGGCCGCCACCTCGACAATCTCACGACTGGCGAGGTAGCTGAAACCACGCGACACTACTTGAGTGCCAAGGGCATAGGTGTTGGTCCCGATCTTACTCAGGTAACCCATGGACGTCAGCGTCTGCACGATCCTGTATATCGAACTCGCGCTGACCCCGAGACGTTGCGCCATCTCCACTTGGCTCAGTGCCCGACAATTGCTATCAAACATTTCCAGGATGCGCAGGCCCTTCTGCAGGGCCGGAACTGTATAGTCCTTTTCACTCAAATGGTTTCCCCCTATCCCGTTTGCGCCGTCAGTTGCCGGTTTCCAACTCTATAGTTTCTACCAAGAATCGTGAGCACCAGCGCGCCGGAAATCACTAGCAGCCAGGGATTGTGAGCGACCAGAGACAGCCCGGCAAGGCTCAACAAGGTTTTCTCAACTTTCGAGAGTGGCGCACTGAAAAACCCGATATAGGCAGCCGACAGCGCTACGATACACAGGATGCCACTGACCATGGCAATAGAGAACTCCAACCAGGTGAAATCGAGAAATAGCAGGCTCGGCGCATAGATGAACATAAGTGGCACCAGCGCCTTACCCATGGAAAGTCGGAAAGCGGTAACCCCCGTTTTCATGGGATCAGACCCGGAAATCCCCGCTCCCGCATACGCCGCCAAGGCGACCGGCGGCGTCACATCGGCCAACACGCCGTAGTAGAAGATAAAGAAGTGGGATGCAAGCAGAGCAATACCAAACTCATCCAGGGCCGGAGCGACAATGGAGGCAAGGATAATATAGGTCGGCGTGGTTGGGATCCCCGCGCCCATCAGAATACAGGCAAGGGCCACCAGCAACAGCGCAATGAAAAGCGTCAGGCTGTTTTCGGTCACCAGGTCAAAGGGTATGAAGGCTGCGAGAGTACCTCCGAATTCATGGGCCAGCCCGACAATAGCACCAGAGAACTTGAAGCCAAGCCCGGTCAGAGTGGTCACACCTAACAGGAAACCCACACAGGCGCAGGCCGCGGTAATGGCAATGGACTGCTTGGCCCCCTCCTCAAGACTTTCGACCAGCCTGCGTGGCGTAAGCACGCTTTCATGGTCCAGTTTCAAGAACCCCAGAGGCCGAAGTACGACGGGAATATAGGAACAGACAATAGTCAGGATGATGCCCCAGAAAGCCGCCAGAAACGGGGTGAACTGCATAAGCAGTAGCGTCACCATCACCACCAACGGAATCACCTGGTGCCAGTGTTTTTCCAGCACCGCGCCAAAGCGGGGGATCTGGTCAGCCGGCATACCCTTCAGGTTCAGGCGACGGGCCTCGAAATGCACCATGCATAAGGTGGCCAAATAGTGGAAAGCGGCCGGAATGATCGCAATCAGAATCAGCTCGTTATAGGGAACACCGAGCATTTCCGCCATGACAAAAGCAGAGGCCCCCATGATCGGCGGTGTAACCTGCCCGCCGCAGGAGGAAGCTGCCTCAGTTGCTGCAGCAAAACGACCGCTGAAACCGTACTTCTTCATCATCGGGATGGTGAAGGCTCCGGTGGTGACGGTGTTGGCCACCGGCGAACCGGAAATCATCCCAAAGAAGCCCGACGAAACCACAGATACCTTGGCCGGACCACCGGAATAGCGGCCGGCAACCAAGGTCGCCAGCTCGATAAACAACTGACCAAGCCCCGAGGCCTGGGCCAGTACGCCAAAGAGTACGAAGTGGTACACGTAGGTGGCCACAACTCCGATGGCGATGCCATAAATGCCCTCGGTGCCCAGATACAAGTGCTCCACGAGGCGAATAATATCGTAACCCCGGTGCGCCATTACGCCCGGCAGGTAAGGGCCGAACATGGCATACAGCAGCGCCAGAACCCCGATAATGGAAAGCGACTCCCCCATTGTCCGGCGGGCACCTTCAACCACCAGCATCACGGCGATGCCACCCATCAGGTAGTCGAACGCCTTCGGGAAGCCAACATTGATGATGAAGATATCTTCGAAAAAAATGACCAAATAGGCTGAGAAACCGGCACCAGCCAGCATCAGCGGCCAGTCGATCCAACTGGGCTTGTTCCGGCCACCCAAAGCAGCTACCGGCAGCGCTGACAATGCCAAAAGCCCGGCAAAGCCGTAGATCAGCCAACCCCACCAGGCTGGAATATCACCGGCCAGCGCCTGTACCAACTGGTGGGCAACCAGCAGGTAGAAAGCCCCGTAAGCAAGGCTCAACACCATATTGGTCTTGAAGTGTTTTGGCGGCCGCCGGGGAAACACAAGGAACAGCAGGCCCATGATGAAGGCCATGTGTACGCTGCGATGGGTAATCTCGTTAAGAAGACCGAACCCGGCCGTATAAATATGAAAGATACTCAGAACGACACAGGTAATGGTCACCAGTGTCTTGAGGGGCACTTTCAGGTCCCGAAAATTTGACTCGTTATCAAACTTTTTAATCAAACTGTCCAGATCAGCCTGATGCATTTCAGGCTCACCGGAGGACGAACGGTTAGCAGCTTGGCTGTGCGAATTGCTCATACCCGTTAACTCTGCGTTATTGTTGGCAGTTGGAGACCGGAGCAATCATCAGCCCGCTGTCCGGCCATTGGTTCAGATTGATGACGCTGTTGCCAGTGTGTAGCCTGTTTTTGAAGCGCTTATCGGTGCGAACGATCAGACGACCAATATCGCGATCCATCTCCAGGATGAACTGGCCATTACGGAGCTCAAACGACGTGGCATCCGGCTCATCCACCAGCGAGGGCAACCCTTGCCCATGGGCAAGGAACACTTCCGCCGTCTGGTTAATCTTCAAATCGCCGGCCGGAGATTCAATCAGCCGGTAGTAATCCGTGACAGGCGTCAACGACACGGAGTGAACGAACGAAAGCTCAAACGTCCGATCAACCAAGGGAACACAGGTGAGCAACCTGCCTTCCCGATACTGACTGATCTCAACGCCAGCTGCCCCGAGGTTGCCGGCCAGGGCAAGAGCCCCAACCAGCAGCACCGGCAGAACCGACTTATTCAATGATGCCCTTTTCACGGAAGTACCTTTCCGCACCAGGGTGCAATGGAATGGAAACCGATTGCAGAGCCGTTTCAGCCGAAATTTCCTTACCCTTTACATGAACCTTGCCCAGGGTTTCGGTGTTTTCGTACAGTGCCTTGGTAACAGCGTATGCAATATCTTCCGGTAGATCTTCGTGGGTTGCCCAGATCGCCCGTACAGCAATAGTTTCAACATCCTCATCTACACCGTTGTAAGTGCCACCGGGCAGAACTATGGAAGTGTAATATGGCTGAGTTTCCTGCAGCTTCTTAATAGGCTCACCGGTCAACGGGATAATGCTGATGTCATGGCCGTTAGCCAGTTCAAGAATGGAAGAGGTTGGGGCACCAGCCGTAATCAACGAAGCACCCAGATTGCCGTCCTTGATCTTCTCTGCAGATTGGGAGAAAGAAGAGTAATCCTCTTTTACGTCGTCACGGCTCATGTCATGAGCTTCCAGAAGATCCCCCAACAGTTGCCACTGGCCGGAGCCGGGAGAACCGGAGCTAATGGATTGGCCTTTCAGGTCGCTGAAGGTACTGAACTCAGGCTGAGCGACTAATTGAACCGCTTCAGGGTAGAGAGCACCCAAGGCGCGCAGTTTTTTCTGAGCCTTACCCTCGAACTGATTCTTGCCTTGGTAGGCGGAATCGAGGATATCAGCTGCGACGAATGCAGACTCGATATCACCACGTCCGAGCAAGCCTGCATTGGCGACCGACGCGTTACCGGTTTCAGCCGTTGCCGACAACTTCTTGCCTTCCAGATCTGCGTTGTTGGAGATGACCTGCGCCAGCATCCCGCCGAGAGGGTAGTAAGTGCCACCGGTACCGCCTGTCGCAATACCGAAAAACACCCGTTCCTGTGCTTGAGTGGCACCAGCGGCCAGGCCAACCCCCAAGACAGCAGACATAAGAATCGTCTTCAGTTTTATCATTGTTGTACCGTAAGCGCCCTTAAATCGACCCACTTGCGCCACCCGCACTGAGGTGTCAGGCCCGAACCAGCTCCACGTTCCAGGGCAGCAATGCTTCCAGTTTCTCCGCCGTATCCGCTTGGGCAATATGCCTGAG
>Ga0207876_1000069_pt1 | contig 59592 bp, 48 predicted proteins | sample MalvirmetaMSP146_FD_184237 | JGI IMG/M metagenome (GOLD analysis project Ga0207876, IMG submission 184237) | Marine viral communities from the Deep Pacific Ocean - MSP-146 (SPAdes) | ecosystem: Environmental > Aquatic > Marine > Oceanic | place: Pacific Ocean | collected 2011-07-10
CCCAGCGTGACGGCGAGCTGGCGGAATTCCTGATGAAACGACACATCCATGCGGCCCGCAAAAACATCGAGAAAAAGATTCAGCAAGGCGATTTAACGATCTAGAACCGTCACCCCAAATAATGAGGTTACTCATGTCCAAAACACTATCCCCAGGCGCACGCTTCCGCAAAGCCCTGAAAGAAAACCACCCCCTACAGATCGTCGGCACCATCAACGCCTATACTGCCATGATGGCGGAAAAGGTCGGTCATCAGGCCATCTACCTGTCCGGCGGCGGTGTTGCCAATGCGTCCTATGGTTTGCCGGATCTGGGCATGACCACTCTGAACGATGTGGTCGAGGATGTCCGCCGTATCACTGCGGCCACCGACGTCCCGCTGCTGGTAGACATCGATACCGGGTGGGGCGGCGCCTTCAACATTGCTCGCACAATTCGCGAAATGGAACGCGCTGGCGCAGCGGCAGTCCATATCGAAGATCAGGTGGCCCAGAAACGCTGTGGTCACCGACCGAACAAGGAAATCGTCTCCCAGGAAGAAATGGTGGATCGCATCACGGCCGCCGTGGATGCCCGTCAGGACGATGACTTCTTCATCATGGCTCGTACCGACGCGTTCCAGAAGGAAGGCCTGGACGCCGCGATTGAGCGTGCGAAGGCCTGCATAGAGGCGGGCGCCGACGGCATTTTCGCCGAAGCGGTGACCGAGTTGGAGCACTACAAGGCCTTCTCTGAAGCCCTGGACGTGCCGGTGCTGGCCAATATTACCGAGTTCGGTGCCACGCCGTTGTACAATCGCAAGGAGCTTGCAGAAGCCGGCGCCGGTATGGTGCTGTATCCATTGAGTGCCTTTCGCGCCATGAACAAGGCTGCACTGACGGTTTACGAAAACATCCTCGAGAAAGGTGACCAGAAAGACGTGGTTGATCTTATGCAAACGCGGATGGAGTTGTACGATTTCCTGAACTACCACGATTTCGAACAGAAGCTGGACGAGCTGTTCCAGCAGAAAAAGGGTTAATCAAAATCCAAACATTGATGAGGGGGAAAACCATGGCTGAAGCAAAAAAACTCGGAGGCGCAGGTCTTCGCGGCCAGGTGGCTGGCGTAACGTCGCTGTGTACTGTTGGCCAGTCCGGTGCCGGCCTGACCTATCGTGGCTATGACATCAGCGATCTGGCGGACCACGCCCAGTTTGAAGAAGTGGCTTACCTGTTGTTGCGCGGCAAGCTGCCTAACCGGCAGGAGCTTGAGGACTACAAGAAAAAGCTTGTGAGTATGCGTGAACTGCCATACGCCGTGAAATCCGTACTGGAGCATATTCCCAAAGACGCCCACCCCATGGACGTCATGCGCACCGGCTGCTCCATGCTGGGTAACCTGGAAACGGAGACCGACTTCAGTCAGCAGGACGACAAAATCGATCGCATGCTGGCACTGTTCCCGGCCATCATCACCTACTGGTACCGCTTCGCCCATGAAGGCGTGCGCATCGATACCGCCAGCGACGTGGATTCCATTGGCGGCCATTTCCTGGAACTGCTCCACGGCAAGAAACCCAGCGAACTGCATGAGCGCGTTATGAACGTGTCGCTGATTCTTTATGCAGAGCATGAGTTCAACGCCTCTACCTTCACGGCTCGAGTGTGCGCTTCCACCCTGTCGGATATCCACAGCTGCGTGACCGGTGCGATTGGTACGCTGCGCGGCCCGCTTCACGGTGGCGCCAATGAGGCGGCCATGGCGCTGATCCAGAAATTCCAGACCCCGGACGAAGCCGAGAAAGGCCTGCTGGGCATGCTGGAGCGCAAAGAGAAGATTATGGGCTTCGGCCATGCGATCTATCGGGAGTCTGATCCCCGCAACGCCATCATCAAGAAATGGTCCGAGGAGCTCGCCAAGGAAGTGGGTGATACCGTTCTGTACCCGGTATCGGTTCGTTGTGAGGAAGTCATGTGGCGCGAGAAGAAGCTGTTCTGCAACGCCGACTTCTTCCATGCCTCCGCCTATCACTTCATGGGTATCCCGACCGAATTGTTTACCCCCATCTTCGTGATGTCACGGGTGTCTGGTTGGACCGCCCACGTGAAAGAGCAGCGTGAGAACAACCGCATCATCCGCCCAAGTGCCGATTACGATGGCCCGGCGGATTCGAAGTGGGTGCCGATCGACGAGCGGCCGTAATCCGATAAACCAGAATTTGAGTACCGCCCATGAACACTGATTACCGCAAACCTCTCCCGGGTACCGACCTGGAGTATTTTGACACCCGTCAGGCTGTGGAAGACATCCAGCCTGGCGCCTACGACAGACTGCCGTACACCTCCAAGATCCTGGCGGAGCAGTTGGTTCGTCGTTGTGATCCATCGGCACTGACGGATTCCCTTAAGCAGCTGATCGAACGCAAACGGGACCTGGATTTTCCCTGGTACCCGGCCCGCGTGGTCTGCCATGACATCCTTGGCCAGACGGCCCTGGTAGATCTGGCTGGCCTGCGCGATGCCATCAAGGAAAAGGGTGGTGATCCGGCGAAAGTCAATCCGGTGGTGCCCACCCAGTTAATCGTGGATCACTCGCTGGCCGTTGAGCACGCCGGTTTCGAGAAAGACGCGTTCGAGAAAAACCGTGCCGTGGAAGACCGCCGCAACGACGACCGTTTCCACTTCATCAACTGGACCAAGACCGCGTTCAAGAACGTGGATGTGATTCCTCCGGGCAACGGCATCATGCACCAGATCAACCTGGAGAAGATGTCGCCGGTAGTTCAGAACCGCGACGGTATTGCGTATCCGGACACCTGCGTTGGAACCGACAGCCACACCCCCATGGTAGACGCCCTTGGTGTTATCTCCGTGGGCGTGGGCGGCCTTGAAGCCGAAAGCGTGATGCTGGGCCGCGCCTCCATGATGCGCCTGCCAGACATCGTGGGTGTGGAGCTTAAGGGCAAGCTGCAACCAGGAATCACCGGTACCGACATGGTGCTGGCTATCACTGAATTCCTTCGTAAGGAAAGGGTGGTAGGTGCCTACCTGGAATTCTACGGAGAAGGCGCCGACAGCCTGACCGTAGGTGACCGGGCCACCATCTCCAACATGACTCCGGAATACGGTGCCACGGCGGCGATGTTCTATATCGACGGCCAGACCATCGATTACCTCAAACTGACCGGTCGTGAAGACGAACAGGTCGCCCTGGTTGAGAGATACGCCAAAGAGACAGGCCTGTGGGCCGACAGCATGAAAAACGCCGAATACGAGCGAGTGCTGACGTTTGACCTGTCCAAGGTACATCGTACGCTGGCGGGCCCGTCTAACCCCCACGCGCATCTTCCCACCTCCGAACTGGCCGAGCGCGGTGTTGCCGGCAAATGGGAAAAAGAAGAGGGCAAGATGCCGGACGGCGCGTGCATCATCGCCGCGATTACCAGTTGCACGAATACCAGTAACCCCCGCAATATGGTGGCCGCAGGCCTGATCGCCCGTAATGCCAACAAGCTGGGCCTGACTCGCAAGCCTTGGGTAAAGACTTCCCTGGCGCCGGGCTCCAAGACGGTAAAAATGTATCTGGAAGAAGCCAGCCTGATGTCCGAGCTGGAAGAACTCGGCTTCGGCGTAGTGGCTTTCGCCTGCACCACCTGTAATGGCATGAGTGGCGCACTGGCCCCGAAGATCCAAAAGGAAATTGTTGATCGGGACCTGTATTCCACCGCCGTGCTTTCGGGCAACCGGAACTTTGACGGCCGCATTCATCCCTACGCCAAGCAGGCGTTCCTGGCATCGCCGCCGCTTGTTGTGGCCTATGCGATTGCAGGCACCATCCGCTTCGACATCGAAAAAGACGCCCTGGGGCACGACAAGGATGGCAACCCCATTACCTTGAAGGACATCTGGCCGGATGATGCGGAAATTGACGCCATCGTGAAGTCCAGTGTGAAGCCGGAGCAGTTCCGCAGCACTTATATTCCGATGTTCGACATCACCCGGGATGCGCACGCCAACACCAACCCGAACTACGACTGGCGCCCCCAGAGCACCTACATTCGTCGCCCGCCGTACTGGGAAGGTGGCATGGTAGGCGAGAAAACCCTCAAGGGTATGCGCCCGCTGGCAGTGTTGCCGGACAACATCACCACCGACCACCTGTCGCCGTCCAATGCCATCCTGATGGACAGCGCAGCCGGCGAATACCTGCATAAAATGGGCGTACCTGAGGAAGACTTCAACTCCTACGCCACCCATCGGGGCGATCACCTGACGGCTCAGCGCGCCACCTTTGCCAACCCGAAACTGTTCAATGAAATGGTCCGGGACGAGAATGGCAAGGTGAAGCAGGGCTCCCTGGCGAGGGTTGAGCCGGAAGGCAAGGTCACCCGCATGTGGGAAGCCATCGAAACCTACATGGAGCGGAAGCAGCCACTGATCATCATCGCTGGCGCCGACTATGGTCAGGGTTCCTCCCGTGACTGGGCGGCCAAGGGCGTGGCCCTGGCGGGTGTGGAAGCCATCGTGGCTGAAGGCTTTGAGCGCATCCACCGCACCAATCTCGTCGGTATGGGCGTCATGCCCCTGCAGTTCGAGGAAGGCACCACACGGCAAACCCTGGCCATTGATGGTACCGAAACCTATGACGTAGAGGGCACCGCTGCACCGCGCGCAGAACTCACACTGGTTATCCATCGCAAGAACGGCAGCACAGAGCGTGTACCCGTAATCTGCCGCCTGGATACCGCCGAGGAAGTGTCCATCTACAGTGCGGGCGGTGTTCTGCAACGGTTTGCTGAGGACTTCCTGCAATCAGAGGGGGCGGCATGACCCACGCGCCCCAGATCAAAGTTCCCGCCACCTACATGCGTGGCGGCACCAGCAAGGGTGTGTTCTTTCGCTTGAAAGATCTGCCCGAGGCTGCACAAGTCCCGGGTGAAGCCAGGGATAAACTCCTGCTGCGCGTGATCGGCAGCCCGGACCCTTACCAGAAGCAGATCGATGGCATGGGCGGCGCCACCTCCAGCACCAGCAAAACCGTGATCCTGGCGGAGCCAACCCAACCGGATCACGACGTGGACTACCTGTTTGGTCAGGTGTCCATCGACAAGCCTTTTGTCGACTGGAGTGGCAACTGCGGTAACCTCACCGCCGCGGTCGGTGCATTTGCCATCAACGGTGGTTTCGTCGCTCAGGAGCGCATTCCGGAGAATGGCATTGCCACCGTTCGCATCTGGCAGGCGAACATCCGGAAAACCATCGTGGCCCGCGTTCCCATCACCAATGGCGAAGTACAGGAAACCGGTGATTTCGAACTGGACGGCGTGACTTTCCCGGCCGCCGAAGTGCAGGTCGAATTCATGGACCCCGCCGATGGTGAGGGCGCCATGTTCCCCACCGGCAACCTGGTGGATGATCTGGATGTGCCCGGTGTTGGCACTCTCAAGGCCACCATGATCAATGCCGGCATTCCCACCATCTTCCTGAATGCAGACGACATTGGCTACAAGGGCTCGGAGCTGCAGGATGACATCAATGGCAATCCCGAAGCCCTTGCGATGTTTGAAAATATCCGTGCCCACGGTGCCGTCAAAATGGGACTGATTCAGTCCGTGGAAGAGGCCGCCAACCGCCAGCACACGCCCAAGGTGGCGTTTGTAGCCAAGCCGTCTGACTATGTGTCTTCCAGTGGCAAAGCCATCGGGGCAGGGGATGTGGACGTGCTGGTACGGGCTCTTTCAATGGGTAAGCTTCACCATGCAATGATGGGGACAGCCGCCGTTGCCATAGCCACGGCGGCTGCGGTGCCGGGAACTCTGGTTAACCTGGCCGCTGGCGGAGGAGACAGAACCTCCGTGACCTTCGGCCACCCATCCGGGACTTTGCAGGTCGGTGCGGAAGCCAGCCAGGTCAACGGCCAGTGGACAGCCACCAAAGCCATCATGAGCCGCAGCGCGCGAGTGCTTATGGAAGGTTGGGTGAAGGTCCCTGGAGATTAGCCAGAATACGGCCTTGTGGAGTCTAACCTGATAGATCGCCTAACCCGGCGCCGAACAACGGGGAGTAGTTCGGCGCCGGGGTAAGTGTGTCGCTTACGCCTTGCGACTACGGCGGCGCAGGCCAAAGCCCAGGGCGCCGAGACCCAACAGTGCCAGGGTGCCGGGCTCCGGAACCGGGTTGGTCGGAGTGATCGGGCTACCGGCGTCGAAATCGTTGTTGTCAGTGTCCGACAGGAAGCTGAACATGCCTGAGAACAGGCTGCCACCGAAGTCAATCGACATGGTTGTGAACAGGTCGTCGTAGAACACGCCATCGAGAGACAGCTTGTCAGAGTATTCAACGTTCACGGTTGTGCCGTCTGCCAGATCACCCGAGTTGGAAAGCTGGAATGGCTTGCCTTGCGCGGAGTCGGGTGAACGAAAATCACCACCGAGAATGTCGAAAATGGTGTTTCCGGGACGTCCGTTTACGACGATGCTGGTAACGTCCTGAACCGTATTGAATGTAAACGGAGAGTTGTAGGTGTCCCCGTTGATAGAAAGGCTCCAGCCACTGCCGATGGCTTCGCCGTAGGAAGAGCTGCCTACTGTCCCGTCGAAAGCAACGGTTTCGCAGGCCGCGCTGGCAAAGCATGTAGTAACTTCCATGCCGTCCATCAGCGAACCGTCGGTTGAATAGCCGGTCAGCATTTCGGTGTTGTAGAGATCGCCATCAGAGTTGACGACGTTTACGATCGGAGCTGCGTAGGCGTTCCCAGCCATTGCAGCGGCCAGTCCCAGGCCCATGACTACTTTGCGGTTAAATCCTTGCATACTTCATTCTCCTTGCTTTTTTTCAGATATCCATATGCACCCTGCGTCTCCTGCAGAGTGGTCTCCGGACTACGGCCTTAAGCAAGAAAGGAGCCAGCTGGGATGTTTTTCGGTTAAAACAGCCGGTTGCCAATTCTGGGATGCTCTGGTCTCCGGTGAAGCATTGAAAAGTGTATAAAAAGTCAACGCTTAAGATCTGGATGGCTGTATCCCTGCCGGGCCGATGTACTAACCTGTTTGGCAACACCGCTTCCCGTTCCGGATGCATAATCGGGATCTACAACGAATAGGGGATCGCCATGAGCGCCAATGCTGATCAAAACATCCGCCCTGACTACGACGACGTGTTACAGGAGATCGCGGACTATACCCTTGGCTATCGGATAAAAAGCAAGGAAGCCTGGAATACCGCGAGAAACTGCCTGATGGATACCCTCGGTTGTGGCCTTCTGGCCCTGCGTTTCCCCGAATGCACCAAGCACCTCGGGCCGATTGTGGAGGGCACTGTGGTGCCCAACGGTGCTCGCGTTCCGGGCACTCCTTACAGGCTCGATCCGGTAAAAGCGGCCTGGGATATTGGTTGCATTGTGCGCTGGCTGGACTACAACGATACCTGGCTGGCGGCGGAGTGGGGTCATCCCTCAGATAACCTGGGGGGCATACTGGCTGTGGCGGATCATCTTTCCCAGAAGCGGGTGGCGGAGGGCAAGACGCCCCTGACCATGCGGGATGTTCTGGAAGCGATGATCATGGCCCATGAAATCCAGGGGGTGCTCGCCCTTGAGAACTCGTTTAACCGGGTGGGCCTCGACCATGTTGTGCTTGTAAAGGTGGCTTCGACCGCTGTTACCGCAAAACTGATGGGCGCAAGTCGCGATCAGATGCTGTCCGCCTTGTCCCATGCCTGGGTGGATGGCCAGGCACTACGAACCTATCGGCATGCGCCGAACGCCGGTTCCCGAAAATCCTGGGCGGCGGGAGATGCAACGTCCCGCGCCGTAAGGCTCGCTGATATTGCAATGCGCGGAGAAATGGGGATCCCGGGTGTGCTTACGGCGCCCCAATGGGGCTTTTACGACATTCTGTTCAGCAAAACCAATAAAGACCACAAGTTGAAGCCGGAAGACAAGCGTCAGTTTGCTTTACCCCAGGCATTTGGCGCCTATGTGATGGAAAATATTCTGTTCAAGATATCCTTCCCAGCCGAGTTTCATGCCCAAACCGCAGCGGAAGCGGCAGTGATACTCCACCCAGAGGTAAAAGACCGTCTGGATGACATCGAACGAATCGTTATCACTACCCATGAATCCGCCATCCGTATTATTTCGAAACAGGGCAAACTGGCAAACGCGGCCGACCGGGATCACTGCCTTCAATACATGACTGCTGTACCGTTGATTTTTGGTGGGCTGAGCGCGGAGCATTACGAAGACAGCTTCCATGAGGCCAACCCCCTGATTGACCAAATCCGGGACAAAATGGAAGTAGTGGAAGACGAACGATACACGCGTGAGTACCTGGAGGCAGATAAGCGCTCGATTGCCAATGCGATTCAGGTGTTCTTCGCGGATGGCACCAACACGGAAAAGGTGGCAGTTGAGTACCCCATTGGCCATCGTCGTCGCCGAAAGGAGGGGATTCCCTTGCTTGAGGATAAATTCCGCCATAACCTTGCGACCCGATTTCCTGGTCAGCGCTGCGAGAAAATCTTTAACCTTTGCAAAGATCAAACGCTATTGGAATCGACGCCCGCAAACGAATTTGTTGATATGTTTGTTATCTGAACCGCCCGGGCCGACTGCCCTCCGGGTGTAGCGGGAGGTTGTCGAAAAACTTTACATTTCTGAAATGTGCCGGCCTCTAACTGACTGAAAATGAATCAGTTGAAGCCGTGGCACGTCTTATGCAGCAGTTACTCCCTATCGAAGACGATTCTGTCAGCTTATATGGAGTACTGATATGAACACGCTACAAACGGTCGGCGCCATTGGGGTTCTCCTTGGCGCCTGCACTTGGGCCAGCGCTGCGCCCATTCTCAGTATTAGCAGCCAGGGAGCGACAGCGGCCGCCTCTGCGGAACAGGACTTCCTGAACGCTGCACACTCCGGTTACCTCACCGAAACGTTTGACGACAATACCTTTTACACCGTTGGAAGCCAGGCTGGCACCATCACTTCGTCGGTGGGCGTTGGGTCCTTTACCAGCGCGGTGCCTGGTTCTGGTGGGTTGTGCGACAGCGGTCCCTATAGCTGCAGCGACGGCCTTGCCGTATTAAACGCGAGCGCCAGCCCTTTCAGCGGTCGTTATGCCATATCCGGGAACAACTGGCTTGACAGCATGGATGCTCGTCAGATGGTGATTTCTCCAGCGGCCGGCTTCAACTCCATGGGGTTCTACATGACAGATCCCAACGATGCCGGTGGGCGCTTCTCGATTGGCGGAGTTGATTTCAGCTTCAACGACATATTTGGGTCCGCGCTTGGCAACGGCAGGGTTTATTATGTCAGCCTCTATGACGCATCGGGTTTGGGGGACGTCAGTATTTTTTCCAATAATCCCGATGATGGGTACGGCATCGACAATATTACCGTCGCCAACGTCACGGAGCCGGGTACGCTGGCTTTGTTAGCGCTGGGACTGCTGGGAATTGGACTTTCGCTTTCGCGGAAGTCAAAGCGGAATCGATGAGGACTGCAGGTGGTGTGTCAGTATATTTTACGCAACCTCAACAGTGACCGCGTAAGTAGTTGTTTAAAAAAGAATAAATAATTGGCATGACAACTGCATAGGTCTGGGCGGTTGATGAGAATCATAAGATGTAACAAGGAGCAGTAAAATGAAAATGACTTCAAAGCTGATTGCAGCGGCGATGCTGGCGGGAACGTTTTCGGTAGCTCAGGCGGCTCCGATGGATGTTTTCGACTTGAAAACAGACAGTGGCGCGGACGTATTTACAAGCGCTCCGGGCGAAGGCTCATACTACGATAGCAACGCTTCGTATGCACAACTGACGGATACCGACGGCGATACTGATTCAGCAGGGGCTTTCCTGTTATTCGAATTTGCCGGTTTCGCTAACGTCAACAACTTCGGTATCTATAACCTGAACGACAGTAGCCAGACGCTTCAGGTGTTCTCCGGCATGGACAGCCCTGATGATAACGAAAATTCCAAAGTCAATTTTGACCTTGGCGCTGGCACAGCTCAGACACGGTACGGAACGGCGAACATTGGCTCCACGTTTGGGTTCTACCTTCAGCGTGGCGACACCAAGTTCTACTCAGACGCCGACCTGAATGGTGGCGTTGATATGGCAAAGATCTTCGATGTTACTGAAAGCTTTAACAGTGACTTCAGCAACAGCTCGCTGATCGTCGCCTTTGAAGATTTGATCGACGGCGATTTCGATTATAACGATCTCATCGTAGGTATCTCGGACGTCAAAGCCGTACCTGAACCTGGCACTCTTGCTTTGTTCGGCCTTGGCCTGCTGGGCTTGGGCATGACTCGCGGTCGCAAGTCAGCCTGAACTGGGTAAGTCATGAAACACCCTGCCTTGATTTTAAGGCAGGGTGTTTTGCGTTTCTGGCGCCGGGTTGGGTGCTGTCCTGCTACGTCGCTGATTGCAGTATCATTAAAATACAGTAAACTCTGTTCATTGTCAGATCTGCAGCATGGGATGCGCAGACGCATTTCCAGTGAACAGCAAAAGGAGTTGGCGTGGCCCACGTCAGATTGTTCAGGCATTACATTCATGTCCCCTTCGTTATTCTGGGCTTTATTGATTTCGTTGTTCTAGCCGTAAGTTTCTCGCTTGCCGCATTTTTTCGCCACTTCGGCGAAGTGTCCTACTTTCTCGACAGTTATGTATTCCTACTGCCTTCCGCGGTTGTTTTCAGCCTCGTCAACCTGGTGGTCATGATTGCCCTGGGTGTTCATCAGTCCCGACTGGAGGAAGGCATGTCCGGGATGATGCTGAGGACCATTTTTTCGCTCATTATCGGCGTTCCGGCGGTAAGTGTTCTATTTATTATTGGCAACGACTGGCTCTGGTATCTCGGCTTCACAGACCTCCTAACGTCGGCCTCAGTCTTTGGGTTCTTCTTGCTGGGGATATGCCGTTGGGTCTTCTTTGCAATGGCAGGTAAGGACGCATTCAAGCGAAAAGTTCTCGTACTCGGAGCAGGTTTCAGGGCGCGGCAGCTTCTGGAAGACCTTACAACGCCGTTCAATCGCAAGGGTTTTATCCTGACAGGGTTTGTGCCGATTCCCGATGAGCCGGTTCAAGTCAGTGATGAAAACCTTCTCCAGATCCCGACCACACTGCATCAATACATCCTCAAACATCCTGCAAAGGAGATCGTGGTTGCCGTCGACGACCGTCGTAAGGGGTTGCCAATGGAAGACCTGTTGGAGTGCAAGATGCTGGGTGTCCGCATCGTGGATGGTGCCGGTTTCTACGAGAGAGAGTCACGGAAAGTCGCATTGGAAATGGTAACCCACGGCTGGCTGGTATTCTCGGACGGCTTCAAAGTGTCGTCTGTTTATGGGTTTGGCAAACGTTTTCTGGACATCCTTGCAGCGGGTCTATTGTTGCTGGCAGGTCTGCCACTGATGATTCTCACGGCAATTGCCATCAAGATTGAAGACGGAATAAAGGCGCCCGTGTTTTACAGCCAGGAGAGAGTAGGCCTTAACGGTAGTGTTTTTAAGGTCCATAAATTCCGTTCAATGATCACCGATGCTGAAAAGAACGGCGCAGTCTGGGCCAGCCAGAATGACGCACGGGTTACGAAGGTGGGTGAGGTTATTCGTAAAATCCGCGTGGATGAGCTCCCTCAGATCTTTAACGTTCTTAACGGCACTATGGCTTTTGTGGGTCCTCGCCCTGAAAGGCCTGTCTTTGTTGAGCAATTGTCGGAGAAGATTCCATTCTACAGTGAGCGCCACAGGGTAAAGCCGGGTTTGACGGGTTGGGCCCAGCTTTGTTTTGCTTATGCCGATAATGAAGAAGATACCCGGGAAAAACTTCGTTACGACCTTTATTACATCAAAAATCAAAGTTTATTACTGGATTTGTTGATTATAATTCAGACAGTAGAAGTGGTATTGTTTAAGAAAGGATCACGGTAGTTTCGGGACCCACATTTCCGAGACATGGAAACAGGCAAGGAATCGTAGAGAGGACAAACAATGTCATCCAAGTATTCGCTTCTGGGATTGGTTTTCTCCCTGACCGCAGTCATTCTTGTTTCGGGTTGTGCTGGCCCGAAAACCTCGTCACCGGAACAGATTCAACGTGCTTTAGCGGTAGATACGGTAAATAGCGTTGATGAATATATTCTTGGTGCGACTGACGTGGTTCGCGTCTCCGTATGGCGCAATGAGGATCTGAGCATTTCCGTGCCTATTCGGCCTGATGGGAAGATCTCGGTACCGCTTGTGGGCGACGTGCAGGCCTCCGGCCGAACACCTGGAGCCCTGGCAGACGACATCGAGACCAAGCTCTCCGCCTATATACGGGAACCGCAGGTCAGTATCGTTGTCACCAGCATGGGGAGTCATGAGTACTCAGACCGAGTACGCGTAACGGGTGCGGTACAGCAGCCGACATCGGTTCCTCACCGCGCTGGCATGACTGTACTTGATATGGTTCTCACCTCAGGCGGTGTTACACCATTTGCTTCCCCGAACAACTCCGTACTTTATCGGGCCTTCGAGGGCGAGGTGGTTGCTATTCCTGTCAAACTGGACGAAATCCTCTCACGCGGTGATATATCGACAAACTACAAATTACGGCCGGGAGATATCCTGACCATACCAGAGAGAAGCTTATAACCCGGCAGCGGGTAAGGTGGTTGATCCCGGTTGGGCTTTTTGAATAACGGACTATTGCTATGGCACTTCCTTTAAACCAGTTACCGAAAGAGATCGTGCGGGAAGTACGGTCTCGTAAATGGCTGGCACTGCTGTTGTTCGCAGTCGTCAGCTTTTCGGTATTGGCTGCCGGTTTCGTCTGGCCTTATAAATATCAGTCGGAAGTTGTTATTTTTGTCGACGACAGAAATATCATTCAGCCGCTTATGGAAGGTAGAGCTGTTGCCACTGAGGTAAGCGAAAAAGTGTCTGCTGCCAGAGAACTGCTGGGAACCAGAAGCGTGCTGGAAGGCATCGCCACAGACACGGAAATTTTTGGAGACAACGCCGCCAACTTGCCTCCCGAACAGCTCGAAGAACGAATCAACGGATTGAAATACAGCATGTCCGTGGCGCAGCGGGGCGATAATTATTTCAGTATTGGCTATTCATCCTCTTCCGCTCTGAAGACCTTCCGTGTAGCACAAAAGCTCGGCCAGGCATTTATTGAAGAAAACGCCAGGCGCAAGCGAGAAGAAAGCCGCTCTGCCTACGACTTTATCGACAAACAGGTAAAAAGCTACGAGCAACAGATTGGCCAGGTAGAAGAACGCCTTAAACAGTTCCTATCCGAAAACGTGGATGGCACGGAATCGGACGCGAACGCCCGTCTGTCGAATCTGCAAAGTCGTCTGGAACTGGCCCAACTCGAAAAAGAAGAGCTTGAAACCCGAGCTCAGTCGCTCGAACGTGAACTCAATGGCGTCAGCAGGACGCTTCGGCAAGGCCGCACCGTTGATGCCTATCAAGAGCGCATCAATTCCATGGAGGAGCAATTAGATTCACTAAGGTTGCGCTACCACGATACTTATCCGGATATTGTTATTTTGCGTGAGCAGCTTGAAGAGCTGCGCAAGCAAAGAGCAAGAGCGCTCGATGATCAGGAGGTGTCGAGCGGCGCAGGCGGCAACGAAAGTATCCCCAATCCTGTGTATCAGGAGATCCGGTCCAAACTGGTTACCACTAATACAGATATAGAAACAGTTGAGACAAGAATCAGTTCGATTAAGCGACTGGTGGGCGAACAGAAGCGCCGTATGGAGCGCATCCAGGAAAACAAAGCACAGTATTCTGAACTGACCCGCGACATGGAAGTAAACAAAGAAATTTATAATGACCTTTTACAACGCCGAGAAAAAGCCCGTGTCTCGATGCACCTGGACATAGAAGGGCAGGGCCTAAGTTACAAGATTACCGAGACAGCGCAGTACCCCACGAGCCCTACAGGGCCAAAGTTCTCAATGTTTGCCATGGCAGGTCTTGTGCTAGGCGCTGTGGCGCCTTTCGGTGCCGTTGCCGGGCTGCTTCAGGTTGACCCCCGAATTCGGTCTCGCGATCAACTGCAAGATGTTCTCGACATCCCGGTGCTGGAACATTTGCCGGAAGTTCGGACGCCTTTTGAGAAGCGGCGGGATCGAAAGGTCACCATTGCTGTGGCTGTAATGGCGGTATTGGTTGCCGCCGCCTACATCGCAGTAGCACTGGCTTCTGTGTTTGGAGTGATTTGATGGCTGATTCCAGAGCAGACCAGGGAAAAGATACCCCAGACGAGGGAAGCGTTCTTTCTGATTTCGAAAAATGGAAATCAGAAAAAATGAACAGGGAGACGGGGAATAGCAGTGGATCTGCTTCTGCCGGTAATAGCCCTGAAATTGTCACTCGTGGGGAAGATCATTTCTCCGAATGGGACGACTCGAGAATGCTGGTGCCCAGTTCGTTGGAACTCGGAGCCGGCAGCGTCGACAAGTATGTCATCAGTAAACAGATCGTTCGGATGCAGGAACCACGTCGTCTGACGCCGGATGATTTGGAAGAGCGACGAATTGTCTATCCGGAGTCCCCTAACCGGAAACTGGTCAACCATTTCCGGAACCTGCGAACCAAGCTGCTGGAAAAATCCGGAGGCAACAATTTTACACTTGTGGTCAGCGGCGCACGCGAAGGCGCTGGCTCGTCGTTTGTCGCTCTCAACCTTGCTGCCGCGTTCGCCTTTGATGAAGCAAAAACAGCGTTAATTATCGACTGCAACTTGAGAGAACCCGCTCTTCACTCGACGTTGGATATCGTTCCAGACTCGGGGTTGACGGACTTTCTCGACGACCCTGACTACGACATTGGCCGTATTCTTTATCCCACCGGGATTCCCAGGCTGCGCCTGATCCCTGCCGGCAGCCGTCGTGAAACTCCGAGTGAGTTTTTTACCTCGTTCCGTATGAAGCAGTTCCTTCAGGCGGTACGCCGTCGTTACCCTGACCGCTTTATCGTATTGGATACCGCTCCCATTACCGAGTCACCAGACGCGCGTATCCTGACCGAACTCTGTGACTACGCAATGCTCGTTATTCCGCATGCCGGGATGACCGCCGATGGTATAGAGCAGGCGGCGGGAGCCTTCAATGCAGAGAAGTTTGTTGGAGCGGTGATTAATGGCTAACTCAATCGGGCCATGGAAGCGCTCGCCATTATCTGCTCCTGCAATGTTGGTTGGTTGTTTGGTGGTTAGCCAGTTAGCTACAGCAGAGCCTGTGAGCTTTTCCGGGGGGCTGACAAACCGTTTTAGCGACAACACCACACGGGATGCCGACAACGAAATCAGTGATACGGAAACCCGGGCCAACCTCAGGCTTTCCCATCAAAGCGACCCGGGGCAATGTCAGTCGGATACGTTTGCAGACATCGGTTATGGCATCTGGCATGACGATACCTACGACCCGGAAACTTACACAACGCTTGATTTTCTTGGCAGCTGCGAGCTCTTTCAAGGGTTCAGTTGGGAGGTAGAGGATAACTTGCGGGATGTCGAACAGGACTCCCGCGGCACGGAAACACCGGACAATACCACGAGAAAGAACGTGTTCCGCACGGGCCCGACCTACGTTTTACCGCTGGGCAACGTCGATCAGCTTCGTTTTTCCGCGCACTATGAACAGACGGAGTTCGGCGAACCTGAAGAAGCTGATAGTGATCGGTACATCGGTTCGGTGGCCTGGAATCATCTTTTCAATGCCTCGCTATCGGGTGGATTCAGTGTCACCACCAATCGGGCGGAGTTCGATACCGGCGCCGAGATAGACACAGATACAATCAGTTTGACCTTCTCCCAAACATGGCCAACAACCCGCTTGTCGGGAAGCCTAGGTGTGAGTGAGATCGAGAGTCGTTTCGATGGTAATACCCAATCCACTGATGGCTTTGTTGGGAATGTGTCGCTGGAGCGGGATATCAATCCAGTCACCACCTTCTACTTGGAAGCCAGCCGCGAGCTGACGGACCAGACCTCGGATTTTGATATCCGTTTCGGGGATTTTGTGTTCGATCTGCGCGAAATCAGTGAAGTCGAGGTCACGGCTGTCGATACCGGAATCAGGAGGCAATTCAGCGACGGATCTCGGCTTGATGTCAGCGCTTTTGCCAATCGCGCGGACTACATCAGAGCGGATGAAACCGAAGACCGCTTGGGGCTGGCCCTGGGCTACCGTCGGCCTGTCATTCCACTGTTAACATTCCAGTCAAACATCAGATACCAATACGAAACCTTTGAAGCAGATAACGTCGATGAAGAGACTGCAAGCCTGGACGTTGGGCTGACCTATGAGGTAACGCGTGATTTGAGTGTGTCGGGCAGGGTTGGCCATACTTCACGAGCCAGTGATTTCAGTCCCAGTGAGTATGAAGAAAACTGGGTGCTGGTGGGACTGGATTATCGATTCTTATGATGGGTTTTCACCTGGGTATCGCTATCAAAACCGGAGTATCACGGACGTGAAACAGAACGCCCTGACAATCGATGTCGAAGATTATTTTCAGGTAGCGGCACTTGCCGAAGCCGTGAATCGTGACGACTGGCCAACCATGGAATACCGGGTTGAAGCCAACACAGAACGGTTGTTGGAACTGTTTTCCGAACGTGATGTGAGGGCGACTTTCTTTACCTTGGGGTGGGTGGCCGAACGCTCGCCGAATCTGGTAAAAAAAATCCAGCAGGCGGGGCACGAAATCGCCAGCCATGGCTATAGTCATCAACTGGTGTATACACAGACACCGGACGTATTCCGGGAAGAAACTCGCAAGTCCAAGCGTATTCTCGAGGACATCACCGGCGAACCTGTCACCGGCTACAGGGCCGCGAGCTATTCAATTACGGCACAGTCCCGCTGGGCTCTGGATATCCTTTGTGACGAAGGGTTCACCTGGGATTCATCGATATTCCCGGTTCACCATGATCGTTATGGCATGCCAGGCACGCCTCACGAGCCCTATCTATTACAGGCGCCCAATGGCAAAACCCTCACCGAGTTTCCGCTGTCGACCTGTCCGATTGGACGATACCGGTTGCCCATCGCAGGGGGTGGCTACTTCCGATTGTTCCCTTACTGGCTCAGCCATTGGGGCTTGGGCAAGATTAACCGGGCAGGGCAGCCATTTATTTTCTACCTGCACCCCTGGGAAATAGACACCGGGCAACCAAGGTTGAAGGTAAAGGCATTTTCCCGCTTCCGACACTACAACAACCTGGATAAGTGCATGCATCGGCTTGAACGGCTGCTTGGCGATTTCCGTTTTGGCTCGGTATCGGATGTGCTTTCTGGAACGGACATACCCACCAGGGCTGTCGCTGTCTGATCGTTGTTTAGGGAACTCTTTAAGGATAGCGCAATGGGAATGGAGACACCTATCCCCGATCTGGAGGCTGCCAAGGCGCGGCTGGACGAGTTGAAGAGTGCCAAAGGCCGTCTCAGCCGCCGGGTGGGCGAAGCCCGCAAAAGCGGAACCAATTCGGATGAACTGATTACCGAGCTCCAACAGGTATCAAGCGAGATAAAACAGCTCCAAAAGCAGGTTAAGAAGCAACTCAATGGGGCTCAGACACAGGACAAGTGGGCCCCCAAACCCATCACCATTCCGCCCGCCATTGGAAACACCACGACGGCACAAACCATCGCCGTAGAGCCCTGCGCAGATTCTGACATAAACGATGCGGAGGCGTACGTTGCTCGTCATCCGGCCGCGTCGGTTTGGCATAAGCCTGGTATTTCCACGTTCATCAGAGGAACCTACGGCCACAACACCCGATATCTCTGCGCCTACGATGACTCAGGGGGTATTGTTGGTGTGCTTCCCCTGGTGCAGCTCAATAGCCGTCTGTTCGGTAACTTCCTGGTTTCTATGCCCTACTTTAACTATGGAGGGGTTTTGGCGGACCATCCCGACATCGCACAAAAACTCATCGGCGAGGGCGAAAAGTGGCGACTGCAATTGGGAGCAGGTCACCTGGAAATGCGGTTTTGCCAGGATAATAAACTTGGCTTGCCGCAACGCCAGGACAAAGTCACCTTCTGGTTACCGCTGCCAAGTACGACCAAAGACCTGTGGGACAGCTTCCAGCCAAAACTGCGGGCTCAAATCCGCCGGGGTGAGCGCGAAATGGACGGGTTCACTATCGGCGGCCCCGAATTGCTGGACGAGTTCTATCGGGTATTTGCCATCAACATGCGTGACCTTGGAACGCCGGTCTATGGCAAAGACTTCTTCAGAAATCTGCTGGACACCCTGGATGGGCAAGCGTGGCTGGTGGTTGCGCGCATTAACGGGCAGGCCGTTGGTTGTGCGTTCCTGACCGGCTACAAAGGCCGTATGGAGATCCCCTGGGCTTCGACACTGCGTAAGTACAACCACACCAGTATTAATATGATCATGTACTGGAAAATCCTGGAATTTGCAGTACTGCAGGGTTTCGAGGTTTTTGACTTCGGCCGTTGCAGTCACGATGCCGGCACCTTTCGTTTCAAGCAACAGTGGGGTGCTCAGCCTCTGACATTACATTGGGACTACTTGCTGCCGGAGGGAGAGGCGCTACCCACACTCAATCCAAACAACCCGAAGTTCAGGCTGTTGATCGCCGTATGGCAGAGGCTTCCGGTTTGGGTGACCACGCTGCTTGGCCCTCATATCGTCAAGGCGCTGCCGTAATGAGCCTGTTTCAGACAAAGGCGTGGCAAAGTGCCTGGTGGGACACCTGGGGGCACCAGAAAAGCTTCCGCCTTGTCCGGCCCTGGGACGGACAAGTGTCCGGGCTGTATGAGTCTCGATACAGGCTGAAAGGGGTGCTGCCTATACGATCGCTCCAGTTCGTAGGCACCAGCTCCCGTGAGCTGAGAACCCCAAGAACGGAACATAACCGCTTTTTTAAAAACATGGATGGCCAACCAGTGATCCGTGGTTTGGAGCAACAACTGGAAAGCAGCCACTGGAGCGAAGCGGTTTTCAGTGACTTGCGCACCGGCTCTGAAGAACTATCTGCTCTGGTTACCCTTGCCGCCACCCGACGTTGGGGGTTTCGTATCATTGCGGCTGATGATGGATACGCCGTCACGACTTCCGGCGACTTCGAGGATTACCTCGGAGCGCTGGGCTCCAACAGTCGTCTGAGGCTCTATAACCGACGGACCATCTTTGAGTCACTAGGAGAGGTGCGGCAAGAAAACCTGTGGCCAACAGGCCCGAAAGACTTTTTCCAGGCGTTGAACCGCTTTCATCAGGCCAGATGGAAAAAAGACTGTGTGACTGACCAAAGTCTCGCTTTTCACCGGGCTTTCCTCTCCCGCATAGAAGAGGAGGGCGGGCGCCCTCATTTATCGGCGTTATTGTGTGACGATAGACTGGTCTCTGTTTTGTATAATGTCTGGTATCAGGGTGTGGTTTATAACATTCAGGCGGGATTTGAGGAGAACTTCCACAAAAAGTTATCTCTTGGCACCCTCCACCTGGGATACGCCATCGAAGACGCGTTTATGCAACCAGATACTCACCGTTTTGATTTGCTGGCGGGAAAAGGCAAGAAAGAGGACTATAAAGCGCGGCTTGCAACAGACTCCTATCAGTTTCTATCCGTGATGCTTGTGAAGAGCGCGTTGTTTCGGGCCCTCTATTGGATGAGAGGAATTTAAGACCATGACAGGGACTGTAAAGACCATTCTGCACCTTATTGATACAACGGGCCCTGGTGGCGCAGAAACCGTTTTTATCAATCTTCTGAAAGAGCTGCAGCGCACCGAGTTCCGTAATGTTGTGGTACTGCGGGGAGAAGGCTGGGTGGCAGACCAGGTTCGCAATGTTGGAATTGCCCCCCGTTTCATTGACTCCAAGGGCAGTTTCAACCTTGGCTATATCAAGGCGCTAAGACAACTGGTCGCCAATGAGAGCGTGGACCTGATCCATGCTCATCTGTTGGGATCGAATGTATACGGCGCGTTGCTGGCGCTCATCTGCCGCAAGCCTATGATTGCTACTTTCCACGGCGCAGTAGATGTAGCGGCTGGAGAGAGGTTCCTGAGGGCGAAATTCTCAATTATCGGATGGGGTGCGTCTGCGATCGTCTGCGTCTCCAGGCGGTTACAGGAAGAGCTCGCAGAGCGCAGTTCCCTACCGTCTCGAAAGATCCACCTGATTTACAACGGTGTTGACCCGGATATGTTTTGTGAGGCACCTGCATCGGGCCTGAAAGAGGAGCTGGGTTTACCACCGGAGGCCACTGTTGTGGCCTCTATCGGCAATATTCGTCCCGCCAAAGGTTACGAGCATCTGGTGGAAGCGGCCATCAAGATGGCCAAACTGGACCCTAGTGTTCACTTTGTCGTTGTGGGGCACCAGAGAGAGTCCCTGTTTAAACAGCTCGAGGCTCAAATCGCCCGGGCTGAGGAGTCTCCCAGAATTCACTGGCTTGGCTTCAGATCGGATGTGGCAGGCATTTTACGGCAGGCCGATATTTTTCTGTTGCCCTCGGTTTCCGAGGGATTCTCAATATCCACCGTTGAAGCTATGATGGCTGGAGTGCCCATTATCGCGACACGAAGCGGCGGTCCGGAGGAAATACTTTCCGATAGCGAAACCGGGCTCCTCATACCCATCAAGGACCCGGACGCAATCGTTGGTGCCGTCCAGCGTCTGAAAGACCCGACGTTACGTCGCAGGGTTATCGAAAAGGCTCGACAAAACGCGCTCGAGCGGTTCAGCCTCGGAAGTATGTTGGAAGCGTACCGCGGGTTGTATGAAAGGTTTATTCGGCGCTAGGGCGCCGACCGAAGGACCGGAGTCGTGTGGATTTAACGCAGGAGGCGCAGGCTTGAAATCAGTTGTCTTGAACTTCGTAAACTTTGTTGGCGAAACCGGGCTGTATCGCCTGTTGTGCCCAGGGCGTATCCCGGTTTTTATGCTGCACCGTGTTACCGATGGCAACGACGATATACCTGGTGATATGACCGCGGACAAGCTTCGCAGCTACCTTCGTTACCTTTCCAGGCGGGGGTACAAGGTGTTGTCCATGGAGCAACTTTGGCAGGTTCTCGAGAAAGGCGAGCCAATTCCGTCAAAAACGGTCATGTTTACCATTGATGATGGCTTTTTCGACCACCACGACGTGGCGGCGAGGGTTTTTGACGAGTTCGGCTTCCCCCTCAATTTCTTCGTGATTACTGGTTTGCTGGACAAGCACCTGTGGCCGTGGGACGACCAGATCGCTTATGCTCTGAATCGGACAGACCTGCGACAGATTAGCCTCCAGCTCCCATCAGGTGGCGAGTACTCCATAGATCTTTCGGTGAAGAGTATCAGGCAGACAGCCCGCGAGATCCGGAATGCGCTGAAAAGAGACGAACAGGCGCATATCTACCGCTGGTTGGATGAAGAGCTCTACCATAAACTCAAGGTTGAGTTCCCTGGCAATATCCCTCCGGAATACCAGCCAATGACCTGGGATGATGCAAGATCATTGCGGGAAAGAGGGCATGGAGTGTACCCGCACACCTGTTCGCACCGCATTCTCTCGGCGTTATCGCTGGAGGAAAAGCACCGGGAAATTAACGAAGGCCGCAATAGGGTTGAGCAAGAACTGCAATATACGCCGGAGGTCTTTGCATACCCGACTGGGCGCCGTTCAGATTACGATTCGGCTGATATAGAAGAACTGAAACGGGCGGGATTCAAGATGGCGTTCAACACGGTTCCGGATTATGTCAGCCAGGGTTGTAGTCACTTTGAACTCCCGCGATTTTCAGTGCCGGGAGCTGTCGCCGATTTTATTCAAATCGTAAACCGGTTTGAGGCCATGAAAGAAAAACTGCCTAATCAGCCAAATTTCTCACGCAGCTTCCTGCCCACCCGTTGAGCCATGTCCCGGATGGAAGACCGGGCGTATCGAAAGGCAGGCTGGGGGTCTTTCCAGTAGAGCAACGCGCCGATACGCCGCCGGCGGAATACCCTCAGATAGCGAAAGAGTATCGACAACAGGTTCTCTCTGTTTTCAAGTCGTGCGATCAGGTCACCAAAAAAGTTCCAGTAAACCCAATTGTTCTTCTGGGGTGGCAGTGCACTCTTCTGACCGTAGGCCGCCTGGGTGCACGCCAGGATATTGTTGACTCCGCAACGAGTATCAAACCAGTTGCACATGCCGAGGCGGGGATTGGTTTCAATATAGTAGTAGCTGTCTGAGTTTGGGTCCTTCTTGAATTCGATCATTGCGGGGCCGGTGTAGTTCAGGGCTTTGCCGATCTTTTCACATTCTTCCCGGAGCCTCTGATTGTCCTGACTGATCGCCATAGACGTAACACCGTAGTGTGACGGCATGGTTCCCAGACGCTTGAACACGAAGCAGGCACTGAGCTGCTGTTGGTGATCGAATGTCACATTGCAGACCCATAGATTATCGTCACCCCCTTGGACCACTTTCTGTCCGATGAAGCGGTCAAGGTGGCCCTTGAAGCGCTGCCGGAAATCGTTCAGTTCAGCGGGGGAGTTCAGAATAACGTTTTTCGCGCCCAGCACATCGTATTCCCTGAAAGTTCGTGGCTTGATGATGATTGGGAAGGCATCCGGTTCGTCATCCGACAGCTGGTAATAGGTTTTCGGAAGGGTAATGCCGCCCTTTTCCATATACAGGCATTCCAGCTTCTTGTCGTTAAGTACGTTCGTGGTTTCAGTGCTAGGAACAACAAGATGCTGTTTGGCATAACCTTCGTACTTCAGTTGCCCGAGTAACTCTGCCGCCAAATCCGAGCATGCAAGCAAAACCCCTGGCCCGCCTTCATTGTCATGCAACTGGTCCAGAACAGGCCGAAGGTCGTCAACGGTGGGAGTAGACGGTAATAGAAAGCGATATTGGCTAAACCTGCTGTACGAGCACAGGTCTGCCTGGTTCGTGAGGAGGGTGTAGGTTTTCAGCCCCGCATGGGCAGCTGAGCGCACAGCTCCAAGGCCGTTAAGTCCGTTGGCAAGGATAATAACGTAGGGTTTCTTGTCAGGCATTGTCAGTTCTTTAGTGCGCGTAAGTAATGTTTCAGCTCAAACCAGAACGGACGAAGATCTTTCCACCGATTGACTTCATGGCGGGTTCGCAGGTTCGGCATAACAAAATTGAAGATTTCCCGCAGTTTCCAGCTAAGAGAGTAACGGCTCAAAGGTGCCTTCAAAACGAGGTAAAGCCTATCAAGATCACCCAGCAACCAGCGTACACGTCGATACTTCCATACCGGCTGGGGTACGGCTTGACCGGTACTCACAAGGTATAGCCACCATGGGAAGTCGATGCCAGAGTCGATCGCCAGCTGTAAAGACCCCCAGAATCTGGGATTTACCTCCATAAGGTAGCCCGTACCGTCCTCCGCAACCCGGAACTCCACCATGGCAACACCATGCCAGTTTGCGGAACGAAGTAACGTTTCTGCAGACACACGAAGTTGCTCATTAATGGGGGCGGACTCACATAGTACGCTTACGCCGCCACCGGGAGGTTTCTCCCTAAGCCGGCGATGGGCGAAATAGCACACCGGATCACCATGATCAAACAAGGCGAAAACGCCCTGGCCAGTACCGTTGATAAAGGACTGAATCGAGAAGGGAAAGCGAAAAAATCCATTGGAGGTGATAGCCGTTCGCGCGTCCTGCCTGGTGTTGGCAACAATAACCTGAGTGGACTCGATGCCGCCGTCAGTCAACACTTTGGACTTATAAGGCTTTAAAACGACCGGAAAATGCTCCAAGTCGTTTAGTGCCTTCAAACCTTCCTCGGCATCATTGCAAAAGACGGTATCCGGAATGGGGATATTTTTCTCCAGGGCCAACTGAAACAGATCATTCTTATTTGCCAGTTGTTCCACTGCATCCGCAGCGGAGAAGGGGAGTACAATATGATTTGGCAGCTCATCACGGTACCGCAGCAGGACGTACGTTGTGGCCTCTGTGACTGGCAACAAAAATGAAATGCCGAGCGATTCGACTTGATGCAAAATGTCGTCGAAAAAAAGGCGAGGCGACTGGAAGGGATTTGAATAGGTCACCCGCTGGTGACAGTAACGGGAACAACCAGCGAGCGACTCCGGTGCCGCTTCACCCACGGCGACCCAGAGCCCCCTCGAACCAAGAGAACGCACAGCGGCCAGGGAGGCACGCTGATTTCCGTCAAGTAGGAGTATTCTGGGTTCCATGGGTATAAACGTCCTTTGTTTGTACCAACAGTAAAAGTCGGAGCCCGATTATCCGGTATGTAGCTCACAAATTCTATCGCGTAGGGCGATGCATGCCACTAAAAAGTATCAATGTTTCCCGATGGTAACGTAACTTGTGGCATGATACCCAGAGCTAGAAACCACTGGGGTTTTTCTGGACCAGAACAGGGAGAATATGCGTTGAACCGGTTGGTCTATGAGCGGTTTGGCTCAAAAAAAGGACTTTTGAGATTCTGCTATCACTTGGCTCTCGCGAGATTTGGTGCGTACCGTGCATTTTCGCGGGTGGACGCTGTGAATTGCCAGCGGCTCGTATTCGTCTGCAGCGGCAACATTTGCCGTAGCCCTCTTGCAGAGGCATACGCGCGTAGTCTTGGCCGGGACGCTGCCTCCTGTGGTTTGAATTGTGGAAACGATTTCCCAGCGGACCCGCGGGCCATGGAGTTTGCTGCTAACCACGGCCTATCGCTAGACGATCACAAGACGGTAAACGTAAAAGACTTTAACTTCCATAGTGACGATCTTATCGTGGTTATGGAGCCCGGCCAGATTACCGAATTTCAGCAGAAAATCGGCAAGGAATACACATTAGCTCTTGCCGGAACATATTGCGGAAATCCTGTTCCCTATATCCATGATCCATTCAACTGTAGTGATGAGTTCTTCACATACTGCGAGAAGAGCGTGATGGAGTCTGTCAGGGGGGTATGTGCTTAAAAAGCGCAAAGAAATAACGGATGAAGATTTCTATGCCCTCAAAATAGGTGCAATTTGGCGCCATTTTAAGGGCGAAAGTTTCGCGTTCTGGATGGTCTGTGCCTATCTCTTTTTCGAGTACGTCCGCCCGCAGTCAATTTATCCAGCTATTGACTTTCTCCCATGGACACAGTTGGTGGTGCTGGGAGCCATTTTTGGTTGTTTTACAGACAAAACAGTTAAGTGGGTCCCGTCTCCAATAAACAAACTGTTAATACTTTTCTTTTTCATTATTCTGGCATCGAGTTATTTCGCGCACTTCCCAAAAATTTCATATAATAATCTTGACAAATATTATCTGTGGGTAATTATATACTTTTTAATTATAAACGTTGTTAATACACCTCGTCGTTTTTTTATCTTGGTGTGCATATTTCTTTTGGCTTCTTTTAAGCTATCCTTGTCTCTTGCCATTGTTTGGGCCGGGCGTGGATTTTCTTTCACTGACTGGGGGCTAATGGGGCCAAAGGGCTTTTTCCAGAACTCCGGCGAACTCGCTATCCAGATGCTTGTGTTCTGGCCCATAGCCTGGGCTTTCGCTCATTCCCTGAAACCCTACATATCAAGGAATTGGTATCTTCTACTGCTATTGATGCCTATAACGGCCATTATGGTTATTCTTGGCGCAAGCTCGCGAGGCGCACAGCTCGCCCTGATTTGTCAACTGCTCGTCATGAATTACAGGTTCGTTTTTCGACCGCGAGTTATGATATCGATCTTTATCTCAATGGCTCTGATCTGGAACTTCTTACCCGAGGAGCAAAAGCAGCGCTTTGAAACAATGGGAGAGGACGGCACCTCGAGACAGCGACTGCTCTATTGGGAGAATGGTATTAAGATGATCGAGGATAATCCGGTTCTTGGCGTTGGCTATTTCAACTTTGCACCATATTTTGAGAGGTATTACCCAGGAGATGTTCTGCTGGGCAGAGCAGAGCTTCCACACAATATTTTCATTCAAGTCGGCACAGATACTGGGCTACTAGGCTTCTCTGTATTCTTTGGTTTATTGTTCGTTGCTTATCGACTGGGTAGACGGTTCCGCATAGGATCTTGCGACAGTGAACAGGGAGTTATAGGACGATGTGCAAATCTGTCACTACTCGGTTTCATAGTCGCGGGCCAATTTGTCACTGTAGTCTACTATCCGTTCTTATGGATTCATCTAGCCTTGGTTGTGGCGTTATCAAATAGCTTTAGAAATAGGCAAGAGTCGCCTAAGAAAATTCCAAAAAATGAAAGTCTTTAATTTTTTGTCGTTTTGAAGAAGGTATAACTAAATTGGATAATCGTTGTGATTCAAGTGATATGGAAATTTCTTTTGTTATTCCTTGCTACAATGGTCAAGAATTTATTGAAGTTGTAATAGAGTCTATAAAAGAAAGCTGTGAAAATTGTTGTGACGACTATGAAATAATTGTGGTCGATAATGGTTCTGAAGACGAAAGTGCATTGATTGCTAGGAGTGGTGGTGCGCTGGTCGTTGATAGCTCTTCTGGCACTGTTGCTGGTGTCAGAAACGACGGCGTGAAGTTCGCTAGGGGCAGGTTGCTTGCTTTCATTGATGCGGATGTTGAGATAGGTCGTTCTTGGTGTGAAGTACTTTTTGCTAAGCTGAGCACTATGCCAAACTCCAAGTTGATTACCGGGTCTCACTGTATTGTGCCCGAGAATATCAGGCAGCCCTTTTTTACTTGGTATAAATCAATTGAGAATGATAATCGTAATACCCATCTTGGTTCGGGCCATCTGATCATACCTCGTAGCCTCTTTGACGATATCGGGGGGTTTAATGATTCGTTGAAGTCCGGTGAAGATTATGATCTCTGTCAGAGAGCCCTCCAAGTAGGTGCATCTGTACAGGCTGACAGTGATCTAGTGGCGAGACACTTAGGTTATCCCAATACGGCTTGGGGATTCGTTCTGAGGGAGTGTTGGCATGGTGCTTCGGACTTCTCGAGTTTCTACTGTTTTCTTCGATCAAAGGTCGCAATGCTAGCTGTTGCTTTTGCGTTAATACAATCTGGGATCTTGATTGGAGCATTAGTTGGGTCTATAAAATTACTTCAATATCTTGTTTTTCTGACATTTTTTATTCTGGTGCTATTTGTATATGCAAAATTTGGATTCCAAAGTAAAAGAAGTTTTTTTTATAATATTGTAGTTGCATACATGTATTTATTTGGAAGGGCTTCTTCCATTTTATACCCAATCTTGGAAGGTAAAAAGAATGAATAATTTGTTATCAAAGTATCTTTTTTACTATCCGGTGACGCTTGCGAAAGGCGAGCTAATTGCTTTTTACCACAAGGGGTATGAAAAAAGGCAGTGGTGGTCTTCTAGAGAGCTTGTGGCGTATCAAGATGAGCATTTTGAAAAGATTGTAAAGTATGCGGTTGAAAATAGCAGCTATTATCGAGAACGCCTTTCGAGTTCGATTATTAATGGCAGTATAAAGGCGAGTTCAGACTTCCCTACATTGTCGAAGGCTCAGCTTATTAATAACCTTGAGAGCATTCGTGCTAATAACACCGGGCTTTTTAGTTCAGCGAAAACTACAGGTGGTTCGACGGGGGAGCCAGTCAAGATTTTTAAAAATGCATCTGCCTTGGCCAGAGAGCGCTGTGCTACCTGGAGGTCTTATGAGTGGGCAGGCGTTGGCGTTGCTGATCGACAGGTCAGATTCTGGGGGATCCCTCATAGTCGAAGCGGAAGGCTCACAGCAAGAGTCATTGACTTGATTGCAAACAGGAAAAGAATATCGGCCTTTTCGATTAACGACGAAAGTTTATTGAGGTATTACAATGAACTATGCGATTTTCAGCCTCAATACTTGTATGGATACGTAAGCGTTATTGAAGAATTTGCAAGGTTCATTCAATCGAAGCAATTGAAACCACCCACCAGCTTGGTGTCGCTCATTACCACGTCGGAAGTGCTATCGGATTCATCGAGGATGTTCATAGAGAATGTTTTTCAGCGCAAGGTTTTCAATGAATATGGGTGCGGCGAGGTGGGCTCCATTGCTCATGAATGTGAGCATGGAAGCATGCATGTCATGGCTGACAATTTGCACGTCGAGATCGATGCGGAACCTGGGCAGCCTGGTGAGATTATCGTAACGGATTATTTTAACCACGTTACTCCGTTGGTGAGGTATAGATTAGGAGATTTCGCGACCTTGGGAGATGATGCTTGTCGTTGTGGTCGTGGATTGCCGACTATCAGTAAAATACATGGTAGGGCGTACGATATTATTCGGTCGCCTAACGGCACGAGGATTCATCCTGAAGCTGTAATTTACATATTTGAAGGGATTCAGCAGAAAATGCCGGTCTTTAAGCAGTTTCAGGCCATACAAACAGATATTGATACCATATCAGTCAACATCGTGCCAAATTTATCGTGGGATGATTCGTTCGATGCTGCCCTAAAGGGTCAACTTATTGAGGCTATTGGAGCAGAGTTCAAGTTTGAAGTGAATCTGGTTGAAAGTTTATCTCGTGAAAGGTCAGGTAAAATGCGAGTGGTAAAGAGCATGCTGGATTGACAGAGAAGGATGATACGGCGCTCCATTGGAGCGCCGTATACATGTGAAAGTCTTTGCATACGTTAAGGGCAGTTATACCTGTCGCTATGGTATAGTCAGCAGCCGAACTATTGCTCAATCGTAAAGTTGGTCGGTGGCATGGGTTGAGAGCCAGCCGACGATGTATCATCATCACCGCTTCCGCTTCCGCTTCCGTTCCCACTGACGTCTCCGCAACCGATCCGCTGAGTAGACAAGACGATATCACTCATCCAGGTTGGAGTATCGATAGGGTTGCCTGCTCCTTGTAGCACGTGCTGGAGTTCTATCAGCCTCATTTTGGCGCTCTCATTAGTTCGAGCTTTGGTATTCGTGAGCTCGAAAGCTAGCTTGTCGTCAATCCAATAGCGGTATTCTGCATTGCTTGCTCCTTGCCCGTTAGCTTTAACATACGTTTCGATGCAGTACCATTGCTCCCTGTTCAACGGGTAGTTAATATCCTCACCATTCGGGCCAAGTTTGTTATTGAAAGAGTCTTCCTGGCGAAATTCTGTTTTCTGTCCATCATAGTTCGAAAAAACGTATGTTTCGTTGAGGTGGCTATAAGGTTCTGGGGACAGGTGGGTCAGGTTTATGAAATTGTTCGAGAAGGACACTTTAAAGTTCTGGCTGATGCCATCCCCCTTTATCTTAAGTAGCTTCTGTTGGTCTGAAGGCCAGATCCAGTCTTTCGACCACTTCTGATACCAACGCACGTAGAGTACGTCAGTCTCCGGGAACTTAATAATGGTCGTGTTTAGCTGGTAACTGCGCTCGTATCCAGATCTGTACTGAGTCTTGAAAGACCAGTCAGTACCAGTGAGAGGGTTTTTTGCAGCGTTAGAAGTATCGACAATTACGTTAGTGTAGGAGGTATAGTCCTGGGTCCCGTTTCCCGGGTTGTATCCGTTAACCAGCTCACCACCAAGGAATGAGATATATCCTCCACCGGGATGTGCTGAAGAGGCACCGAGATACATGGGAGCACCACCCGATACACCACTTTCGAACAACACCTTGGAGTAGCCGAGGGCAGGGATAGCAGCTGTGAATGCTACGAGGAGGAGAGCGCGCAGGTTCATGTTAACTCCAAAGAGACGCCGTATTTAACCATATTTTACAACAAAACCGGCCGTTGTGATGCCGAATCGTGTGCAAAATTCGTACAATTTTGTAATCCTGAGGGCTTTGCTTCTGTCGAGCCCTTGCAGGAAGCCGCTCGGCGCTGTGCTTAATGAGCTCTAATAGAAGGCCTTTGTCGCGATAGGGTGATGTTATAGGCGACATCCAGCTCTTGCCCCGCCCTCTGCCAACTTGGTTTTAAGGTCCTTGTTGGTTATCTCGCCTGATTTAATATACCGAAGTGGTTTGTAGAAGTGTTCATGCGGAGTGACCTCGCAGGTGACAGCTTTCTTTACACTGTCGCACGTGCTGTTTTGATCTGTCGGCTCTCCGACATTGGAATGAGGCGGTCTCAGAGGCGTGGTCCAAAATATGCTTGCTGGTTTACCACAGTGTTTATTAGTTGTTAAATTTAACTTTTGCTACCAACAAAGGAAGGTGGGTATGAAGTCAGATTTGTTGCGTCCGTGGCTTTTGGGTGCATTGTGCTTAGTCATTTCAAGCCAAGCCTTTGCTATCCCAGTTACGTACGACTTCAGGGTTGAGGTCTATCGAGAGGATGGGAGAATCAGTACGAGTTCTCTCACCACGACATTCGATGTGGGCTTTCCAGTCCCGACCACGGACCAAATTACCTCCGACTCGCGAAACGTGGATGGTAATTGGGTCGCCTACGAAAATTCATACTCGGTTTCCGCCATCTGGGATTCGTTGCCAGCAATGGAAGGTGCGGGCTCTAACTATTTCACTAAGCACTTAACTATGGATTTTGGCTATGCGTATGCAAGGATGAATTTGCCAGATATCGGATTTTCCCTTCAGATTGATGATATTGAGCAGTATTTCGATCGATATAGGGTAGAAAATTGGCAAGTTGGAGATTCTTTCCATGGTCATAAGGAAGGCGCTGGTAGTGTTACAACACCCCTGCGCGCCTACGTAACCTCTAAAGTAGTTCCAGAACCTAGCAGCTTCGCGCTTTTGAGCGTTGGGTTGATTTTGATTGTGCTATTTTATTGCTCGGGCAATCAACGTTTTCGATCCGCGAATCTGACAATTTGAGCTCCGGGTTAGTATGTTAGGCCGCTGTGTGGGTAGCTGAGAAATCAGCACTCACACTTGTATTGTCATTCGACGAACTTAAGTGTGTCTCTTACGTTTTTAGGTATTTTTTCACTAGCTGTTTGCGCTCAGGTTCGCTACTTAAACAGTACAAGGTTAGAAAAAGTGCCAGGAAAAATATAGCAGACTTTAAAGTTATCGCTTTAATCGTTAAGTCAGCGCTTGTCAGGCTTCGGTCGACAACTGTTGCTACCAAAAATATGGTTATAGAGATGAAAAGTGGGGTTTGTCGAATTTTCAATGGATACAGCTTGTTTCCATTGTGAAGCGCATAGACGTATTGCACTATGGAACCCAAAGCAAAGGCGATTGAAGCACCGACAAAGCCATAGAAGGGTATTAGTATAAAGTAGAAAATAGTTATAGCGACGGCTGTTACTGCATTATTTTTCGTAACCTCCAAGGTCCTGTCAGTTAACATGAAACTGAAGTTGTTAAATATAGTTAGGCATTGGAATATGCCGGCAATGACCAAATAAGGTATAGCGTTGGCAGCTGTGTGAAACAGCTCATCGGACATGATGTTGATTATTATTCCTGAGAATATACTTACTCCTACACCTGCGACAACCAGAAGCGCGGTAATCATGCGGAATGCCATGGAGTAGTCTGGATAAGGGTTGTTCAGTTTCGCGATTTCGAAGCGCTCAGTTTGCCAGTATTGAGAAAAAGGCAGCCAGATCAGTACTGATACGATTGATCCAAATTTTGCAGCGAGCTCAAAAAGGCCAACTTCATCAAGCGATGAAAAAACTCTGATGAAATAGCGATTGGAGGATCCTATATATAGACCAATCAGCCCTGATATCCAGAGTGGCCAGCTAAATTTGAGGATATAGATAGCGATGGCTTTTCTGACACGAAACCCAGTTTTATAAACTGTATAGAATAATAACGCTAGCGCGATAATCACCGAAGAAATCAGGCTGCTTAGTGCCAGCCCCATAAGTCCCCAGTCAAGAACCACTATAGTCAATATGTTTAATCCAAGCTGTAAGCCCAGTTTTATCATATTGAAGTTAAAGTAAGTCCAAGGTTTTTTGACGATCCGTAAATAGGTCAGTCCGTATTGTTCCAGCGCGTGGGTGACTATCAGTGCGGAGAATATGATGATGTAGATGCTATACTCTTCCTTACCGAAAACCACTTCTGCTAAAGGGTTGGAAAAGCTGGCCATTAGAATACTGGCCATGCCACTGAAAAACGATGTGACCAACAGTGCTGTTGATACCACCGAGTTTTTCAGCAGCTTGGTTTCTTCTTGATGGTAAAACTTGGGGACGGCCTGAAACATATGTCCGCCCAATACCACCTCGAACAGGCTGACAAGGAAGACAAGGAGACCGATAACACCGTAGTCAGCCGGTGTTAAATAATGCGTATATATTGGCAACATAATGAAGCCAACTAACTGCCGAGAGATGTTCCCGACTGCGTAAATGGTTGAGTGCTTGACCATTTGCTGTGCTTGACTCACAGCGAGTACTCCGTTGTTCTTTCCAGTTCTTCGAAGATATTGATCAGACCTTTCGCCTGGGCGGCTCTGGAATAATGTTCAAGGACTCGCTCCCTGGAGGAGGTACCCATAGCCTGCCTAAGCGCTTGGTTGCTTAACATGTCTCGTATGGTTTCCGCTGCGACATTGTAGTCACCAACAGGGAATGTTCTCCCCGTTTCAGGTGTCACGGCCTCATCTAACCCCGGTAGTGCAGATACCAGAAGTGGCAACCCTGTAGCCGCCATTTCGAGTGATGACATGGGGAATGAGTCCCATTCTGTCGACGCAATCATACCCATCGCGCAACTTTTCAGGATATCAGGGACGTCATTTCTGTATCCGCCAAACGTAATATGGTCGTTTACATCGGGGTTTTGTAGATACTCTTCAAAGTGCTCTTTTTCTCCTGGGCGATTGCCAAGGATCAGGAACTGAACGTTTTTATGAGCTAGGTCCTGGGTAAGGACTTTTGCTGCTTGGAGTATTACGTGAACACCTTTTCTGCGTTCCATATGACCTGTAAACACCACGATCTCACGATCCTCGGGGATATTCAGGTGTTCATGAGCATAATACTTTTTGGTATCGTCAGGGGCGTACTTGTCGGTATCAATTCCGGTTTTTACGATTGAAGTCTTGGACAACGGTATGCCGCGTCCGTCAACGGCAGTATCGCGCATGCCAGTCGACTGAAACACATAGTGGTCAGGGCCGTGGCGCTTGGTGGATACTTCAAGCTTTTTAAGGAACAGCTTCAACCCTGTGTTGAGTGAGCTCATTGGGGCACCCCAATAGGAAACGAAGGTTTTTACACCACCGTTTCTCAACGCCTTATACATTGGTCGGGAGACAGGCTGGTCAAAACCCAGTAACCGGGTAATCCGATGGTTTTTGATGTAATGTTCTACTGCGTGAAGTTGTTCCGGTGTTGACCACTGAGTGTCCAGATGGATGACGTTCGTCAGGTCTTTGGGCAAGGACGGTGTCATTCCACCATCAAGGTTGGCATAGGCGTAATGAATCTTATCTATATCACCCGTAAAGTGTTTAGCGACCTCCAGAAAGGTATGTTCGTGGCTTGAAGCCGCATAACCTGGGTTCGACTCGCAATGGAACAGCACCATCATCCCTGTCACGGCTGGGTGTCCTCTTTTACCGGTGCGATAGGTTGGGGGGCTTCGATAGCATCGGCCAGCAATCGGTAGGGGCGTTCACTGGTAGTCCGGACGTTGCCCTGGATTTTCAGGGCAGCCGCTTCAAATGTCGCGCGTGATTCAAGGGCTTCCGTTACCAGCGGCGCCAGATTCTTTTCTACTTCGTCAATGGACGTTACCAACGGCTTTAGCCCCAGGGCTTCGAACGATCCACGCAGCTTTGCCTCTGTATAGTCGTCCACGTAGATACCCACAGCGGGTATACCTGTCGATAGCGCAAATATCAGTTGGTGGTAACGCATGGATACCACGAACTGGCTGTCTACCGTCAACGCTTTGAGGGAAGAGGCGAGGGGGATTGGATCCACCAGGTGGAAACGATTGTCCGGCCATAAATGCTCAATGTTGTGGGCCAGTTTGATGTCGCCTTCTGTTCCACGCGGCGCATGATGAGGGATGAAAACCGTATTAACATTGTGGGAGGACAACGCCTTTTCTATGACGGTAGCAACGCGTAACACGGCGTTGTCGTCCATTCCACCGAACTTTCTCATCGAGACGCAAGCGAACGGTTCGTTCTTTGCACTGATGTCACGCGTATAGTCGTTGTGGCGCTTCTCCAGAAAGCAGGCATCATCCAGGGCGAATTCCACAGGTTTGCTGATTTGGGTGTGCGAAAAGTTGAGATCCCGCACACCAATCCATTTGGCGTGCTTTAGCACCGAATCGACATGTTTGCGGTGGCTTTCGTTGTAGGGGCCAATGGTCTGGCTGACCAGGTAGATGTCTTTTTTGAAAAAATTGGCCACTCGCAGCAGGCGGAGACGCGCTTCGAGAACGCCGGTCCACACGCTAGTCATATTACCGCCGCCGCAGACCACCACCTTGTCGCACTTGAGTACCTGATAGAGGTTGGTCGCGAGTGCCTTCAAGTAGGATAGGGGCCGTTTCCGCCGCATTTCCCCCAGTTCATCGTCGGGGGTGTGGTAGAACGCAAACGCCTTGATTCCATAGGTTTCTGGAACCTGTGCCGGGCTCGCGCACCCCAGTACGAGGTTTTCCTTGCCCACGAGCTGGCCAAGGCGCTCGATAGCGACTTCCGCCATGGCTTCGTCACCAACATGGTAGTCGGGGCCCAGTCCGGTTATGTCCGACAGCATGAGAATTTTCGGCATGTTCCTATCTACTCTTTGTAAATTAAGCGAATATTCGTTTTTTTGGCATGGGATTCAGCACATATGCTGAGTTGCTTATATATTGTAAACGTCCGTGTACCTAAGCGTATTTGCCTCAGCCCCAAAAAGCCGATGAACGTGCATCAGGCCACTATCGGTTTTACGCTTACGGTCGGCGCTTTCGGACAAACTCTGCGCTAACGCTTGGGTGTAGCCTTCGGCAGAGTGATCCTGAACCAGCCAGCCGCAGCGTCCATTGTCCAACACTTCTGGAATGCCGCCAACGTGATGGGCGACAACCGGAATCTCCAGTGCCAGGGCCTCCAGGAGTGTCATTGGCAGGCCTTCATGGTCGGACGTCATCAGCAGCACATCAAGCTTTGTCATTTCGGCGGCTGCGGGGTTTACAAATCCCTTGAAATCAATCTGCTCAGCGATACCCAGATCAACAGTGAGTTGTCGCAGTTCTGGCAAGAGAGGCCCGCTTCCGACGATAACGCCCCTGCATGCCACGCCCTGTTGATTCAGTAGCGCTAGCGTTCTTATGAAGATGTCGATCCTTTTAACGGGCACCAGGCGCCCAACAATGCCAATACGTGGGGTCTTGTTATCCGTTTCGGTAATTGTCCTCCACTGGCGCCGAGTGTCATCCACATCAATAAAGTTAGAGATCTTGTGGACCTTACCGGGAAACAGTCTTTCCAGGGTTTTCTCAAGTTGGGTGGATACCGCGATAATCGCCTGCTGCCGAAAACGTCCCAGCAGGATGTCCAGTTTATGGACGAGCCATTTGTGGGGACGCCGAAAGGTAAAGGTGGTTTCCGGGTTGCCATGCACAGTACGAACGGAAATCGGCACCCGCGCCAGCTCTTTTCCCAGAATGCCGAGCACATTCTCCTTGAAACCGTGGGTGTGTACGATCCGGCTATTGTGCTCTTTACAGTGAGACGCGATGGTGCGGGCAATGGTTATCGGGCCAAGTTTTGTCTCGTCCGCCAGAGTGACAGGGATGCCCAGTTCACGCAGTTTGTCGTGCAGGATACCGGCGTTGAACACCACCGCTGTCGGTGCGACACGATTCGTGGCCTGGAGGGCCCGGCAAAGGTTGTATACCTGAACTTCGGCGCCAGCCCACAAGTCGCCGGACACCACGTGTGTTACTACCCGTCTCGCCTCTCCCTGCCTCATAGAAGACCGCGCCCAATGGTGGCCAGTAAGGTCCGAGTGCTGTGACTGTTGCCATCGTGGAGGTTGAAGCGGTGAAGATCGTAAGGGTTGCACCCGGCAAGGTTCCAGCCGGTTTTGGTGGTGCATGCGGCCTTGTAGGTATCGGAGACGAGGTTTTCACCTTTGCCGGTTATATCGCCATTGGGATAACAGAACACCGGTATCGCAGCTTCGCCCAGGGATTTGAGGTCCTGGAGGCAGTCCACGATTTCTTCTTTGAGTGATTTTTCATCCTTCAGGCGATTCAGGCGGTAATGATGCCTGGTGTGCGCGCCATACATCACAAGACCGTTCTGCGCCATTTCAGCCAGTTCCGTTCCGCTGAGAATGGATCTGGAGGTTTCCTTGGGGGCGATATCCGGGTGCGATGTATAAACCTGTTCAAGAGCCTCAAGGATCGTTGCATCTTCGAGTGACTTCAGTCGCGCGATCACTTCGTCCGCTTCCATAAGGGAAAGTGGGCGATTCGGGCCATGGATCGGCCCATCAGGCAGATGAGGTCGCAGCCAGTCAAAGGTTGCGTCGTTCTCTGGAATCGGTTGTGTGGTCAGTAGGCTGAGCACCTGTTCCGGCCAGAAGGTTTTTCCTGTGTCGATCATTTGGGTGACCAGGAAGATCGTTGCAGGGGCGTTCTGCGCTTTCAGCGCGGGATAGGCATACTGGTAGTTATCCTGCCAGCCATCGTCGAAGGTGAAGGCAACCGCAAGTCTTGGAAGCGGTTTGCCTTGCCTGTTACGGTCCAGCCAGTCCGAGAGGTGAATGGGTTCAGCTCCAAGCTTGCGGGTAAACCGGATATGGTTTTCGAGTGCCTGTGGGCTAGTGACCATCCCTGGTTGCTCGGCGGCTCGCTCGGGCGCATCCGCCGGGAGAACTCGATGGTAAGTGAGGATCAGGAGCGTTGGCTTTTTTGAGAGACGGACGCGCAGCCAGCCGTAGCACGCCAGCACGGAAAGCGCACCTGATTTAACAAGGGATCTGAAGAATGCCACGCCTTGGGCCTCCGTCGGCTTCGCCAATGGTTTTGGCTTGTTCGTCCATGTATAGTTTATCGCCATAGCGATTCTGCCAGTAGTGTGCAGAGATGTCATCCACAAGGGTTCACAGGGATTGGGAGCGATGCTGGTTATTCTATTCTGGTTTGCGGCATTTGGAGCGCTGTTCAGCTACTTTATTTACCCGTTCATCCTTCGTTTTATACCTTGTCGTCCGGAAGCGGACCGCAAGCATGCCCAGCCCGACACGTCACCAGCCGTTTCACTGATTGTAACGGCCCACAACGAAGCCCACCGAATCCGGGACAAAATCGAGAACTGCCTGGCTCTGGACTACCCAGGGCTGGAAATCATTATTGCCTCGGATGCCTCCAGCGATGAAACCGATCAGATTGTAGGCGAGTACGCCAATCGCGGCGTAAAGCTGGCCCGCGCCGAGGAACGGAAGGGAAAGGAGCACGCCCAGCTGCAAGCGATCAATGCCGCGAACGGGGACATCCTGATCTTTTCGGACGTTGCCACGTCGATTCCCGAAGATGCGATTGGCCGCATGGTGGCCTATTTCAATGACCCCGCCGTGGGCGCTGTGTCCAGCGAGGATCGCTTCATTAGCCGGGATGGCAGCGTGGTGGGCGAAGGCGCCTATGTGCGTTACGAGATGTGGCTGCGGGGCCTGGAATCAAAGCGGGCGGGGCTTGTGGGGCTGAGTGGTTCCTTCTTTGCCGCCCGCAAGGAAGTGTGCCAGGAAAACTGGGATATCTATTCCCCGAGTGATTTCAATACCGCCCTGAATAGCGCCTGCAGGGGACTAGTGGCGGTAACGGCGCCGGATGTGCTTGGGTACTATCAGGATGTGGCGGATGCCTCGAAGGAATATCAGCGTAAGGTGCGCACCATCATCCGAGGGCTGACGGCGTTGAGCCGGCATCCCGAAGTACTCAATCCGTTCAGGTTCGGCCGCTTTGCGTTTCAGGTGTTCGGACACAAGCTGATGCGGTGGGCCGTTCCGTGGTTTCAGGTGTTATTGCTGTTGGTTTCGTTTGCCGTTGCAGGTAAGGGCGGTATCTACGCTCTGGCTTTGCTGCTGCAACTGGCTTTTTACGGGTGTGTTCTGGCGGGGCATGTCTCGCCTGAGTTGCGTAAGCACACCCTGGTGAAGATTCCTTATTTCTTTGTTCAGGTCAATCTTGCGGTTGCCCACGCAACCGTGAGCTTTCTTGCCGGGCGCAGGATGACGGTATGGACACCCTCAAAGCGTTGATGGGTAATAGGGGGCTCTCCAATGAGAGGTAAGCTGCGTCCGGTTGGGAGTCCGGTTCCGTTTCCCCGTATTCGGGAGTGCCAGGAGTTGCCTTGGGCAGCGCTTTACCATACTGAGTGCATGGGCTCCGGTACCGAAGCGTTGTCAGTGGCGGTTGCGATTGCCATTCGTCGCCATTCTCAAGTCTCTACACCGGAAGTGATTATTCCCGCCTACTGTTGCCCGGATTTGGTATCGGCAATCGTTGCCCAGGGTGCCAAGCCCGTTCTGGTGGATCTGCTTCCAAACGCTCCACACATGAACGATGCTGGGGTTTGGGAGGCTATCACGCCCTCGACGGTTGCCGTGGTAGGGGTCGGTTTCCTTGGCATTCCAGAGCGTCTGGAAGAACTATCAGGCATCTGCCGGGAGCACAATCTGCTTCTTATCGAAGACTCAGCCCAGTGTTTCCCGCCCGCGAGTGCCTCCAAATCACATGCGGACCTTGTTGTGTTGAGTTTCGGGCGAGGAAAGCCCATTAACCTGATGGGCGGCGGCGCTTTGCTGATTCGGAGCGACCTTACTGGGCTGGCGAAAGAAGCTGTTGGGCATTACCCCGTGGCGGTGTTGAAGGTAGGGACGAAATGGCTGATCAGGCGTCTGGTCTTTAACTTTCTGATGATGCGGTTACCTTACTACGTGCTGGAGCGCCTGCCTTTTCTGGGCATTGGTGAGACCAGGTTTCACAGACTGGACACCATTTCCCGGCTTGATCTGCCAGAGAGAGTCTTACAGGCTGGCCTGCGTGATTTCCAGTTACGACCATTGATCCATCAACGTTATGACACTGAGTTGGCAGGGCTTGAAGCCCGGGGATGGAAATGTCTGACCAGCGATAGGTCGGAAACGCCCCTTAACGATCTGCAGCAGTTGGTTCCTTTGCTCCGTTATCCCGTTCTTGCACCGAGCAAGGACATGCGTGATAGGGCGCTCGCGGCTCTGAATATGGCAGGCATTGGAGCAAGCGCCTTCTATGAGCGAACACTACCGCAGATAGACGGTGTCGAAGCCGCCGTTGAGGGCAGGGATTACCCGGTGGCCAGTGATTTTTCATCGCGTTTACTGACGCTGCCGACCCATGAAAACGTAACGTCTGCAGATGTGACGCTCATGGGTCGCATCCTATTCAGCGTGGCTGAATCGTAGTCGCGCTCTAATCAATCGTCCGTGTTGCGATCTCGGAGTATTCGCTTGCCAGGCCATCGGAGTCGATCGCCCGGATCTTGAACTGCCACTCTCCGCTTTCCAGATCCTTGAGGATATAGGTGTTACGGCGTTCTGGTTCGATGGAAACGGTGTTTTCGGTTGATGAAGACCCCGTCAGCCTTATCGCGTCCGCGATCACGTAGCCGTCCGAATCATTGTCTATCTCCACAACCGCTTGAGAACCTCCGCTGACAAAGGTACCGAGCAGTTGCCATGAGCCCCCGTTTTCCCGTTGGTCAACAGTGACTGCGTCGGTAGCTTGTGAGCCGTTCGAAGACGTGTAGGTATACCTGTATTCTGCATCGGGCGCGCGTAACGGCGTGGATACCCAATGCCCGTAGAGCTCATACTCTGTTCCGGCCTTAAGCTCATAAACCTGCCATTGTGCGCTTATCTCGCCAGAACCGGGATTCATAATGAAATAGTTATCGCCAATGAATCCGCCGTAGCCCGTGGATTCCCGGCCGCCGCCATAAGAGACGAACTCGGAATCTGTGTTATCGATGGTCATGTCCGCCGACGAAGATACTCTTTGATAAGACAGTTCGTACTCGGCAATCTCATCTTGGCTGAGTGCACTGCCATTGACTCGCTCGGTAGGAACCTCCCAGGTCAGCAATACAGAGTTGCTGGCAAGGCCACTGGTATCGTCGTTCGGGTCTGTATCGGCCAGGTATTCCTGGAAATTCGTCAAACCGTCTGCGTCAGAGTCCAGCCCAGAGTCATCCACGGTCGGATCCAGGCCATAGGCTACTTCAAAGCCGTCCGGGATACCGTCGGCGTCAGTATCGCCAATCGTTGGATCCGTGAGAAAAACAAACTCGTCTTTGTTGGAGAGTCCATCGCCATCCAGATCCTGGCCAGCATCAGACGGGTCGTCCGGGTTTAGCCCATATTGCCGCTCCCATTCGTCGTCAATGCCATCGCCGTCGCTGTCACCGGTTGCTGGAACGTCATCATCCTGATCGTCACTAATTCCAATCTCACGGAACATCACCGCATCGGCAATCACGTAACCGTCGGCGTCATCGCTGACGGTTACGCGCCCTGTGAGGGTGGACATTCGGTAGGTGCCGAGCTTCACCCATTCACCACTGTTTTGTCTCTGATCGACGGTGACCGTCTCAGTAACAAGGTTGTCTTGATCATCAAGGTAGTGAACGACGTACTTGACGTTGGAGCCCCTCAGCCCTGAGGAGGTCCACTTTGCATACACGTCAAAGGTTCTGATGATGTTCAGATTCCAGGTGGCAACATTATTGCCCGATCCGGGAGCAGATTGCAGGTAGTGGTCGCCTTGGTAGCCAGAAACGGATGTAGAGCGAGTCCAGTTGCCCTCGGTGTAGAAGCCAATGCTATCACTGTCGATAATATGATCGGCCGGGCCTCCGGCTGCGGTCGGCGGGAGATCATCAACAGGCAATTGGGATTGGGTGGCACAACCTGCAAAAAGCGAGCTCGTGATAGACAGAACTAAAATCGTTCTATTTCTGGCCATGGGAGCGTCCTCTGGCGACTGGATTTAAAGATACGGACTGCTAAGGTCAAACGTGTATTAAGACGCTGACGAATGTCTTTGAACGCTGATTCTTATTATTTTGTATCTTCGTTTTATGGGGTGAGTCGTCCGAAAGAACCTATGCCCGAAAATTTTGCGTTCGGACAATTACAAGTATTGTTGGTGGTTGCAGTAATTTCTAATGCGTACTTGAATCGTTTTTGAATGTTAAATCGAGGTATATGCACTTAACGTATAAGCACAGAATAAATGGGTAGAATACTGGCTGATTTCGAAAAAATCAGATCGCGGCAGAGTGAATAATCAGGGATGGAGCTGAAGATCGCAGCAAGTCTCGCAGACTGGGCGGGTTACCGTGACCCCAGAGGAACTTCAAGCGAGTTGTGTGCGCCTAAAGCGTAATGTGAGCCCAAGCGTATACGGGGAGCGTTGGGAAGTAAGCAATGGGATAGAATATATCTCTCAGTCACTGATAAACTGAACCAACAGACATCGAATTACGCTTGTAGGCCGGCATTTTTTCACGTGCGTCCGTAAGTAGCGTATCTCTTTATGCAGATGTTATGACTTGGTCGTCAAACCGGCTCAAGAGACTGGCGTAGTTTTCACCCTGAATCTGCATCAGGAAATCCATTTCACGGCCCATGCGATAAGGAAAGACAGACTAATCGGGGGCTTGTCAAGCGTTGGAATGTACTACATTATAAATTCAACGCATCGGCAATCCATAAAGATTGATCGAGAGTGCAAACCAGAGGACGGCCCGATGAAAATTCATGACCTTTCATTCGCAGAAATAGAACGAATCAACTTTAAAACCGTAGACGATATCCAGAGCCTGATGTCGACGGCGCGTAGGCCAATGATCTTTGAAGGTCTCGCGAACCAGTTGTCGTTTCTCGAAAAATGGGACCTGTCATTTTTTGAACAAATGGAAAGCTCGGTGCCGGTGCAACAGCCTGAAACCGATGGCGTGAACTACTTCTTCAAGTATTTCGCAATTCCTATGAAAGAATTTATCTCTCGAATTAAATCAGGAGATAATTTGTACATCGGTGCGAGGGAAATCCTTGGAGAAGGAGGCAAGCCAAGTGGTAAGGACGGTCTCGCAAGTCTTGCCGACTCGCTTGAAGTGCCCAATTGGTTCAAGCGCGAAAAAATTCGCTCAGCCAATCTCTGGATAGGTGCAGGCAACAACAAAACACTCTTGCATTACGATCCGTGGAACAGCATTCAACTGCTTCGGCAAGGACAGAAAGAATTCTTTGTATTCCGCAACACCGATACGCGCAATCTTCACCCGTTCAGTGTGTTCAACTTCAAGGCTTTATATCAGGGTAAAGTGCTACACAGTAAGATTCGCCCGATGACTGTACAAAAACGGTACCAGAAACGATTCAAGGAACTGAAGGGCTTTCGCGGCACCGTGAATGCCGGAGACGTTGTCTTTATCCCGGCAGGCTACTGGCACTACGTGGAGTCGGAAGGTCAGAACATTGGTGTCAACTTCTTTGTGCACAGCGATGACCAAACTCTGCATCGGATAGAGCCGCTGCGCAGCTATTGGATAAAAGATCGCATCATGCTTCACCCTGTGCGCTGGCTGTATCGACTCAAGTATAATTTCTTTCAGGTACTCCGTAAGGTATTTCCCAAACGGGTTGGCTCCTGAGCCCAGGAATGGAACCGCACCGGAGCAGTAACCATAGAGTGGCTATGAACGTGGATCCAAGTGTAAGTGCATCGTGCGACTTCTCTATCGAAACGTTATCCGATCCCGACTGTTTCCTTGAACTCAAGGATGACTGGCAACAACTTTCTTCCGATACTCACGCTGGTGGAGCCTTACCGTTGCCCCTGACTTTAGCCTGGATGATATCTTGGTGGAGTGGATTTTCAAACGGAGCAAGACTAAGGCTTACAATTATTCGCCAGTATGGACGAATAATCGCGATCGCTCCGCTGGCGGCGGTGCAGGACCAATACCGTCAAATCAGTATCAGGAAAATCAAGTTCTTATCGAACGGTCACTCCCCATTTTGTGACATACTTTTTGCACCCGAAGTTGAACACGGGATGCGTAAAAATATCATGCGAGAGCTCATCAAGCATCTCGACTGTGATCTGATTGAATTGCGCGGACTCAAAGACAGGGGTTCAACTCATCAACTGTTGAGTGAAGTCGCTCAGTCGATGGGGATTCGCGTGGCAGTAAACCCGGCATTGAGTACGCCAGTGGTCGATACCAACGGCGATTGGGATACATTCCTTGCCGAGAAATCGAAAAAGTTCCGTCAGCGTGTCCGTTCAGCGACTAATCGTTTCGAGCGTTCCGGCGCTAAAATCGAACAAACAACAATTCAATCGGGCGATGATTTCATAGTCGAAGAGATGATTGCAGTCTCAAGTCAGAGCTGGAAACGTTCACTGGGAGCCGATCTCAGTTCGCGAGAGAACTCGGTACGTTTTCTCAAGTCACTGTTCGATCAACTGGGGCCTAGCCAATCGGTATCAGTCTGGATGGCGCGCACTGACACTGGTGAACCGATCGCGTTTGAGTTACACCTTTTATGGGGTGGTGTCAGCTACCCTATTCGTGCCGACTTCAATGAGCAATATAGGAAGCTTTCTCCCGGGTTTATCGCAGAGTTGAATGCATTGCGCAGCCTGTTTGAACAGGTGGATGCGACAACTTATTACAGTTGCGCCGATGACTACCAGTATCTGACCCATTGGACCGATACTTACGCACGGCATGTAACGGTTGAACTATTCAAGCCGGGTTTGAAAGGATTTCTACTCTACAGTCTTGAGTATCGGCTAATACCCGTTCTCCGAGGCATCCGCTCAGTGTTCAGGAAGGAGACTGACTCGGAGCGCAAAACCTCGCGCCCGAGTAAGGTTGCCTGAAGTCAATAACCTCCAGTTCAGTTCAGTTCAGTTCAGTTCTTTCTGAAGTCTTCGGCAAGTTCGACGGGGCAGCAAATTCATTAATCAAGCCTCGTATGACTGGCAGATCAAGTTTGTGCTTGTTCTCGCAGTAGTCACGGATAACGCCACGCTCGTACTGCCGCCAGGTTTCCTTGAGAACGTGGGGCGTAAACATGCTATTTGTATATAGCGCGCCAGGCTGCTGTAACTCGACTGCCGCAAGTCTGTCATCACGTATGTCTACGATAGCGGCACCCATCATCTCGACTCCGAGATGCACGACTTTCTCGTATAACGTATTTGGCGTATCGTTTGCCTCGATCAGCGGCCTGCCCTGATAAACGATTTGGCCGTCATCAATGCCCGATGTTACGAAGTGTACCGTACCGCCGACGTATTCTGGCTCAGCATTGTAAACCGCCCATTCCGTTGTAAATAGGCCTCGGTATCGTTGAGACAATCCTCCATGGAGGTTCAGCACTCCGAATCTTGGGACTGACAAGAATTCATCGCGAAGGATCGACGCACCGCAAACCACCACGAGATCGGGGCGCATTTCCCGCAGCACCTCAATATACTCCGGCGCATTTATACGACTAGCACCGGTGGTGTAAATAACGTTTTGTTTGTCTGCTTCGAGAATGCGTCGGCCGGCTTCGCCAAAATCGGTTTTGTACTCACTACGATTATATAATGCATTCTTTCGCCAAGTTTGCTCTGCGATGCGATTGAAAATTTTCCATGGTATCTGATGAGGAGCCTTTGCGAGACGAAGATATTTCTGCAGCGCGGGTTCTGCCGAAGGGTCTGCCCGCTGAGACTCCACGAAGATACCTACCGGATCAAATCGTTCTGCAAGTTTGTTCGCAAAGAACAAATCGGAGCGATCCTCGCTGCAAAGAATTACTAACCTGAAGTTTTCACCCATTTAATACTTCCCTTTCTTAATCAGGTTAAATAAACCCATAGGTTTATCTGTTGCTGTGACTTTTTCAAAAAATAATCGTTAAGTCGCGATTTGTCGCGGCCTGCAAAGAAAGTACATGTAGCCACTGCCTGTATAGCTTTTTGGATCAACAACCTCGCCTTGCTGGCTATAGACCGTGCATATCTCGAATCCCAAGTCTTCCAGCTGCGTAACCTGGTGCGCCGGCTTGATATGATATATGGCCATCTGAAAATCATGATCCCCAGTTACCAGGGTGTATTTGTCGTTTCGTAATACGGACTCTGTATCGACATTCCGGTAGTGGAATTTTGTGCGCAGTAGACGCTTTAATGCCTTAAGCCAGTAGTAAAGGCTGGATAGTGGCCGTTTAAAGTTCAGCTTCGGGAGCTTGGGGGAGAATGGGAGTGAATAAAGACTGTGAGTCGAAAAGAAAAAGTAACCTTCTCGGCTTATAACCTTTGAAATTTCCGACAAAATCTGGATTCGCTCTTCGTGCTCAACCGAATCGATACCGTTAAGGCTGAACATCACGAAGTCGAAATCCCTACCGTAAAATTTTGACAGGTTCGTTGCATCTTGAACGGTAATTTCAGTATTTGCCCTGTTGCCCAAGGCCTGCTTGCAACGCTCAACCATACCGGAACTGTAATCTATACCGTGATACTCCATGACCAAGGCTGAGAATGTATAGGTTGTCCTTCCGGTACCGACACCGATATCGAGCATAGACGTGTTATGCCAATTATCCTTGAATCGATGTAAAATCTTGATTTCCGTGGGAGTTAACGTGTAGTCCGTATATTCATGAACGAAGTTATTATAGACCTGCAAGTTAGAGTTCATTTTTGAAATCGGTCCTTTAACGGATGAAAGAAATCATGTGTGGCGACCCTGAAATTAATCATATTCATATGAGGTCACTTACAGGTAATATTCGAAAGAAAGTCAAGGTATGTGTAATCGGAGAATCCGATCGTCCATATGCTCAGGCTGTCCTCTTTGATCGCGATTGCTGGTAGTCAGGTAGACATGCCCATCGCTGCCCATATGCACACCTCTTAAGCGACCGTAAGTTCCCGATAGCAAAACCTGCTCACAAATCCTGTTATTTCCACCTGTATCTTCATAAGTAGCTACTCGCCTCAATTGTCTTGTTTTCAGGCTGGCAATCAGCAAATCGCCATGCCACGGATGCCCTGGGCGATCAAAGACGGCGAGCCCGGAAGGCGCAATCCCAGCAAACCAGCTGAGTATTGGGTCGTGGTATTCTGCGCCCACGTTCGGTCCTATAAAATTTGGCCACCCATAATTCCCGCGGGGGATTAGCAGATTGAGTTCGTCATAACCAACGGGGCCATGTTCAGTGGCAAATAAGTTGCCCTTCGAATCCCAGTCTAAACCCTGAGAATTACGAAATCCCTTGGCATAAACAGGTGAGTTATTGACCGGATTACCATCAGGGATGCCACCATCTTCTCGATAACGGAGCAATTTTCCTGCCAGGGAGGAGTCATCCTGTGCCAAGTGAGGTACTGCGGCATCTCCCGTCGTAATGTAAATCATGTTGTCCGGACCAAAAGCCAATGAGCTGGTGCCGTACCATTCGTGGGAGGGCAGGTTATCAATCATTATGGTCGGGTCGCGGCCATAACCATGTTCGTCTCTCAGGCGGTATACGCGGTTACGAACCGGAAACTGAATATCCGGCTGAAAAGGAGCAATGATGATTTTCTTTATCTTGTACACCAGCGAGTCGACGCTGGATTTCCCGACAGCGTCATAGGTGCCCACGACATAAACGTATCCGGATTCATTAAACTGAGGCGACAGAGCAATCCCCATTAAACCCACCACACCTTTCGAAAGCACTGGTATAGTTGCCCAGGGCTCTTGTCTCAAGCCGGTTTCAGGATCAATTAATCGAATTGTTCCCTTTCGTTCGGTGACGAGTACCCTGCCATCATCCAAAACTTCCAGGTCCCAAGGAACCTCGAGACCAGTCGCAATTGCTTCTACGCGGATATCCTCCATGTTAATTTGGGTGGAATCCTCAGCGGTAATATCAATACAGGTTGGCACCGAATGTGAGTCGGCGGGGGTTGCGGGGGCCAGTTCACTATTTTCACAGCCACTGACCATACCGGCTAAAACAACCGCTAACAGCCACCTGATCTTTTTCGAGTTAACATGCATGATTAGAATTTGCCGATTTTCTTCAGAAGAAACCTATCGTTAGAAAAAAATGAAATCTTTCAATTAAATGCTCAGACCTGAAGTTTTTAAACCAGAGCAACCCAGTATTTTGGATAGACTGTTGGATTTAGACACTAGCGCGCGCTCTGGCTAAAAGCAACGTTACCAACAGGAGTTGCGATTTTGAAAACATAAATAGCACATCAACACATGCTCTATCGATGCGATCTGCAGCGTTAATTAAACGGAATTATTAGAAAAGCAGTAACCCTGAATATCAACGCTGGATTCGTAATTTGAACCCAGACGTTATTGCTGTTTGCGGTGCTTCGATTCTCAAAGCGGATATGTTGTCTATTCCAAAGCATGGCGTGCTAAACCTGCACGGGGGGCTTTCCCAGTTCTACCGGGGATTGTTCACCACAGATTGGGCGATATACAACCGCGAGCCGGAGTGTGTGGGTGCGACTGTGCATTTCGTCTCAGAGGGTGTGGACGATGGTGACGTGATCTATCAGGGACGCCCAGAGATCAAAGAAGAGGATCATCCTAATAGCCTGTGTGAGAAAGTGGCTAAGCTTGGCGTGCAGATGATGGTTTGCGCTGTGTCGGATATTGAGCAGTCGCGTTGCCAGGCAACCAAATTAGAAACCAAGGGGCGTTTGTATCTGAATGATATGTTTGATGTCAGGGCGAAGCGCATAACCTGGCAGCGGATTAGGGACGGAGTGATATCAGATTACCTTGCCGATAAGGCCGCCCGTGATAAGCGGATAACCGCCTCCCTGATCAATGAGTTCAGTGCAATGCCCCATTTGAAAAACATAAATGAAGCTAGCGTTGAACACTCTCAAGAAACTGGTTGAACGCTTCCCGTTGCTGGTCGCAATCAGCAATTTCCTTGCCCTTACAGCGCCCTGCCAGTGCCCATAGAGCGCCGCGGCTGTCGCCGGTGATCTTTTTGAAGGCGCCAATGATCTTGGCTTTGATCCGCGAGTCCGTAAGGGTGTCGCCTATGTCGTACCATGACCAGATGATGATCTGTTCTCCACCCCCCTGGCGCTTGATGATGGTTTCGTTAACGCGGTTCAGGCCAGGATAGGAGTCGATATCCAGTGTCTGCCCGGTCTGGGATACGAGAGTCCAGTCATCGCTATCGAAAAGCCGATTGCGGAAGTAGATCAGCTCTTTGTCCTGGGTTTGAAGGCGATAACCGGTGATTTGCAACTGCACCTGCTGTAGGTCATCGGATACGTAAACACCACCCAGGTCTATGTCCGGTTTCTGGTAGTCTGGTTGCCAGATGTTGGCGTGTCTGAGCGGGCCTCGCCATTCCGGTACTGAGTCCGGCAGGGTGGGGTTCCACTCCGCGGCCATTCTTTCGGTTTTCGCGTGAACGGCAAGCGGTACCAGCGAAGGCCAGACAATAAGCAGAGAAGCAATGACTGGCCAGGCGATGGATGAGCGCGCCCGTGCTGGGGGGCGGGCTACGGCTGGCGTATCTGCAGTGTCTTCAGATGGCTTGTCCAGCCTCGCTGAGATGTAAAAGAGGGGGACCAGGGTGAAGATAACAAACACGACCCAGCCGAAGAGTTCATGGTCTTCAACCAGTGAAGTCTCCATGTTGGTGTAATGGCCGGCCGCGATAATACCAAAGACCCGAACCCAGTTGGCCAGCATCGACAGCAAGGCGGAGATGAGGACAAGCTGGACCGTGGCCATGTAGGAGCGATAATGGAGCTGTCCGTAGAAACTGGCGAGAAAGAGCGCCACCATCAGGTATCGCACACCGCTGCATCCGTCCTCGACCAGGAAGGTGCCCACTTCGAGCATGATGTAGAATTCCTTGATGGTGGCCTGTATCCCGGCCAACTGAAGGAAGATATTGTTGAAGAAAACGGTGATGTGCTGAAGCAGCGGAGACAGGTCATCCCAAACCGGTACCGCGAATATGAGCAGCATAATGGGGCCGCCGGCGGTTTTCAGGAACCCTTTTCCCCAAATGGACCACCCCCATAAAATAACAAGCAGGGGAACCAGCAGCAGTCGGAACACCCGGATGTCCGCTGCCTGAGACAGCAACAGGACGATACTGGCACCGGCCAGAAGGAATAAGGACAGAGGAGAGGCATTGATGCTGAGTTTTGCCAGGGACTCCCTTCTCAGGTAAAGCAGAAACAGGGTGCCGGCCAGCACCAGAAACCCATGGTTGTATATGATGGAATCGTACCAGAGGCTAAAAAAGGTCTGCCATTCGGCCCAAAGCCCAAAGACGAGCAAAGGTACCGCTAGCAACCACAGGTACTGCCGGGGATGTCCTGTAATCGTGCGCATAAGTTCCTTTTATCCCTGGCTACTGAATTTTTCCAGTACCTTCCTTGCTGCGGAGTTCTTGCCAACGGTTCGATACGCTTCTGCGAGATGCAATGCGATCTCTTCGGAATCGGGCTGAAGTTCGTGGGCCTTTTCGAGGATCGGAACGCTGGCCTCGTGATTGCCGGCTTTCAGCATGATCCAGCCGTAGGTGTCAGCGATTGCCGCGTTCCCCGGGCTTAGTTCATAGGCCTTCTTCGCCAGTTCAAGGGCCCGTTCGTCCTGGCTTTCGTGATAGATCCAGGCCAGGTTGTTCAGGGCGACGACGTTGTCGGGGGCGCTATCAAGAAGCGTTTCATAATTGCCTTTCGCGTTTGCAACTTGCCCCTCGGACTGTTGCAGCAACGCCAGGCTAAGAAGCAGTTGGTTGCTACCGGGATACGTGTTACGAGCGGACTCAAGGAACGCGAGAGCTTCCTCCGCTTTGCCGGCCCTTTGCAGGTTGGTTGCGTATCCATTGGCGAGGTCGGCGCCAGGCTCCTTGTTGAGGGCAAGCTGATAGAGCTCAGCGGCCTGCTGGTATTCCTGCTGACGCTCGAAGTAGTTGGCTTCCGTTACGTAGGGCGCTGCGGATTCCGGGTGTTGTTGTTTCGTTTCCTGAATGATTCTTCGTGCCTCGTCTTCGTTGCCTTGGCTGAACGCCTGCTGAGCGGCCTGGAGCGCGATGTCACGGTTTTCAGGGAACAATGCGCGCGCCCGGTCGAGCAGGGCAGCGGCCCGCTTGGTCTCTCCGGAATTCCGCAAGGCAGAGGCCGTACTGCTATAGATGCCCGCGACAAAGGGCGCAGCTGGCGCCGGAGTGGATTGTTCGCTCCGTTCCAGCAGGGATGCGGTTAAATCGTCCGCTTCCTGCTGGTTGTTATCCATAAGGGCGGCTTCAAGCAGTATCAGGCGCGGTCCGGTCGCTTCCGGGTTCTCTTTGAGTATCTCTCGCATGAAACGTTTGGTTTCTTCACGATCCTGAACGGTTGCTACTCCCTGGAGCGCCTGGCGGCTATCCGGCGCGAGCCTGACCGCTGCCTTGAACTGCGTCTGGGCCTCCGCACGGTCGTCCTGGGTCATCGCCAGCCTGCCCAGCGCGACCAGCGGAGCCGGTGACTCGGGCGCTTTCTCTTTTGCCTTGCTGAAGTAGGTTTTTGCCGTGTCCATCTCATTGGCGGTGGCGGCGAGGCTCCCGCGGGTCATCAGGGCATTGATGCTGTCCGGAGACTCTTTAATCCATTGCGAGGCGGTTGCTACGGCTGCATCCATGTCCCCGGAGCGTGCCTGGGCTTCAACGATGATGCTGCGCGACTGCTCGAGTTCAGGGGCTTTCTCGAGAACCCGTGTGGCTTCGGCGATCGCCCGATCGTGTTCTCCGCGTTGGTTGAGGTAGGTCGCATACCTCAGCCTTAACGGGTGGTTGTCGGGGTTGCTGGCCAGAGCCTTGTCCATCAGTGCCTCGCCCGTTTCCAGGTCGCCACTGGCCAGCGTGGCAATGGCCACCATCGCGAGGGTTTCCGGGTCGGAATCCTTGTCTTCCAGGTTGGACAGTATGGCCTGGGCGCCTTCCGGGTTACGCATCTGCAGTCGTGCTGCGGCCAGCAACTTGCTCGCGGTGTCTGAATTTCCGGCTTCCGCGATGGGAGCCAGCAGCTTTTCGGCATCTTCGACGCGACCCTGGCGGAACCGGACCAGACCGAGCATCAACGATGTCTGTTCATGATTAGGCGCCTGTGTCAGGACTTCCTCCAGATAGCGCGCGGCCTCATCCAGATCTCCCTGTTCAACCGCCGCCTGGGCGGCCATAAGGTTGCTTTTGATCGTTCCGGGAGCCGATTTGGCCAGTATTTCCTCGTACACAAAGGCTTCAGATTGCTTCCCCTGCGCCCGAAGGACTCGAATAAGAGATGAGATCGTGGCGTACTTCCGTTGAGTCATCACATCGTACTGGCCGATGTCTTCAAGCGCCCGGATGTAAGCGTCTTCCGCTTTCTGCCATTCTTCCTGGGAGGCGGCGAGTTGGGCCTTCCACAGCCACAGCTCACCGTTTTGCCCGTCGATGTCTTCGGCCTCGACGACCAGTGATCGGGCCTTTGCAACGTCGCCGTCGGCAAACGCGGCTTTCGACAGGCCTATAACCGCCTCAACTTCTCCAGAGTCTATGTTTTGTGCGCGGTTGAACGCGGCGCGAGCTTTTTCCAGGTTTTTGGAGGCCAGGTATATCTCGCCTTCAAGCAGTGCCGCCTGTGTTTCAACGGGCCGGTCCGGAGAGGTGATGTCATTGAGAGCCTGCAGGGCGTCATCAAAGTCTTCCTGGAGCAGGTTGGCCTCGGCGAGAATCAGGCTGGCTCGATTCTGAACCTTTGCATCGATCTGCTCTGCAGGGAGGCGCTCCAGGATCTGGTTAAGGTGCCGTTCGGCATTGGCCGCATCGCCTGCCTTGAGGAGATTGTTGACGATCAGGAAATACGGTTCGATCTTTTCCGGTTGAAGCTCGATCGCGCTCCTGGCTTCCAATGTGCTCGCCTTGAGTTCACCCTGACGCTGGAAAAAACGTGACTGGTCGATATGACTCAGGTACTGGATGTCGTCCTGGCTCATCTCATTGCTGTCGCCACAACCGGCGAGAGCGAATGAGATTGCGACTGAGAGGAGGGTGGCACGTACTGCTGAAACTGGCTTCATGGCCCTGGTCCTTTTCCTTATCGGGTCTTGTTCTGGATTCCTTGCCTGCTATTCAGGCGCCTGACGATTCGGGGGATGTTTCAATCCGATATTTATCAGTCAGGTTATACAGCGTTGGTCGGGTTACGCCGAGCAGGCGTGAGGCCTGCGCCATATTAAAGCTACAGGACTGCAGTGCCTGCACAATGGCGGCACGTTCCGCATTTTCCCTGACCTGCCTGAGATTCAGTTGGCTTTCGGGGCCTTCAAGGTCGCAGTTTAGCTCAAGGTCGGCGGCGGTAACACGTTTGCCGTCGGCCATAATCGTGGCCCGTTTCACTTTGTTGATCATTTCACGCACGTTGCCGGGCCACGGGTGATGTTTGATGGCTTTGATGGCGTCTTCGGTAAAGGCCAGGTTTGGCCGGTCCATCTGTTTGCCCAGCGACTGTAACAGCGACTGTGCAACGACGAGCGCATCGCCGTCTCGCTCCCTGAGCGCGGGAACATCCAGGGTGATTTCACTGATGCGGTAATACAGATCCTCGCGGAACGTTTCCTGGTCGATCAATTGCTGCACATCTCGATGGGTTGCGCATACCACGCGGACATCGACCGGAACCGGGTTGACCGAGCCAACACGGTCTACCATTCGTTCCTGCAGAAACCGCAAAAGCTTGGCCTGGAGGGGCATGGGCATGTCGCCTATTTCGTCCAGGAACAGGGTGCCGCCGTTGGCGCTTTCGATTTTGCCTTTCTTGCTTTGGGTGGCGCCGGTAAACGAGCCTTTCTCGAAACCGAACAGTTCGCTTTCAAGGAGGTTTTCCGGGATGGCGGCGCAGTTAATGGCGGCAAATGGCTTTTCAGACCGGTGACTTAAATCATGAAGGGCTCGTGCAAGCAGCTCTTTGCCCGTGCCGGTTTCCCCTGTGATCAGGGTGGTGACATCGGTGGGTGCAACCTTCTCGAGAGTGCGGCAGATGGCGAGCATCTGCGGGCTGGCCGCGACAATACCCTTAATGTTGGTGCCGTTGCGCTGGCGCGCCAGTTCACGGTTGTCACGTTCCAGTTCGGCCAATCGGAAAGCGCGGTTAACCACAAACGTCAGGATATCCGCGTCCAGAGGCTTCTGGTAGAAGTCGCTGGCCCCCATACCGATCGCTTTAACGGCGTTTTCCTTATCTTCCCGTCCGGTGACCACAATGATCTTGGTCATGGGCGACAACCGAAGAATTTCTTCAAGCAGTAGAAAGCCTTCTTTTGCACCGCCTGGATCCGGAGGCAGACCCAGATCCAGAGTAATGACATCGGGTTCGCTTCGACGCAGGGCGGCCAGGGCGGACTCGCGGTCTGCCGCAACGCTCACGTCCAGGTCTTCGCTGAAACACCAGCGCATCTGGCTTTGCAGGCCCGGATCGTCTTCTACGATTAACAGTCGTCTACTCACAATAGCTACAAATCCCTTTCTATAATTGTGATGGTCTTGCGGTTAATCCTCTAACCCCCGATTCTTAACCGAAGATTGACACTTTGCAATGATAGTGTTCGCTGAATTTCGGGTTCGTCAATTATTTGGCATTTTCCTGTGGCGCTGGGTCGCCGGTAATCAGTCGCTCAGGCTCCTCCGTGGCTGGTTCCGGTTTGGGCCGGGCAATCGGGAACCGGATTGAGAAACAGGAGCCAAGGTCCGGTTCGCTGGTCACGTCGATGTTACCCCCCACGTTGCGCACATACTCCCGTGCCTGATAAGCGCCGATGCCCATGCCAGTCAGCCCCTTTGTACTTTCGAACGGTTTGAATAACTGGGACTGGATAAAATCCTCGGTCATGCCGGAGCCGGTGTCCTGGATGAACAGTGCGACGTTGCCTTTGGCGGTTTTCAGGGTAAGGGTGATTTCACCGTCGGGTGGGGTGGCATCCTGCGCGTTCTGAATCAGGTGGCCAAGAATACTGTAGAGCTGTTCCCGGTCGGCGTTGATAAAAATCGTTCCGGGATTGTCGGCAACTTTCGGTGCGGGCTGGCGACGGGAGTAATGTTCGGCCAACTGGGTAACGACGCCTGTCAGGTCAATGACTTCTGTCACCATGGAATCGTCCGCTGGCTTGCGGATATGATCCACCAGGTTCGACATCTTGCGCACGGCGTGGTCGGTGGTCTGGATCATGTCGTCGATAAAGGCTGGATTATCCCGGTGCCTCGGCGCGTTCTTCACCAGCAGTGACAGCTGGGCGATGAGGGTTTTCAGATCGTGCACCATGAAGGCGGAGGCCTTGCTGACTGCTTCAAACTGCATGGCCCTGGAGAGTCTGTTCTGGGCGTCGGTCTGGGCGAGCAGGTTACAGGTTTGTCTGGCCACCACCTTGATCAGGTCGAAGTTCTCCCAGTTCAGCTCAACACGTGCGTAGGGGTTGCCGATCATGGCGATGCCATAGAGGTCATTGCTGAGGTACAGAGGAATGACCAGCCAGCCATCCGGCGTTTGTGAAATCGGGTCCGGAATTTCGAGCAGGTTGTAACTGACTGGATCTCCTCGATATTCGTGGAGGTCGATGATCCATTCCCGTTCCCCGAAAAAACGAACAAGTTCGGAGTTGGCGTCTATGGTTGTGTATTTTGGCGTGACCAGGTTAACGGCGGTCTTCAATATGAACTCACCGCGCTCTTCGCGTATCCAGAGCGCGCCTGCATTACTTTCAACCAGGCTCGTGAGGATGCGAATGACCCGCTCCGGCAGTGGTGGGCTGTCGCTGAGGTCCGCCATTTCTCGGGTCATTTTCAGCCATTCGTCACGGTAGTCGTACTTGTAATCGAAAAAATTCTGACTGATAAACACCATCAGCCGGGAGCGCACACGGCGGGAGACCAGCAGGGTCACCAGGAACACCAGGGCAATGCTGAGGAAGAGCACCTGGAGTGCCTCGCCCCATTCGCCTCCCAGGGTTTTGACGTAATAACCGCCCAACGCCAGGAAAAGCAGGTAACCACCAGCCAGTATCAGGGCGCCAGCGTGGAACACCGCCGAGCGGGACAGCTGGAAATCCACGGGCTGTTTTCGGGTATTGATCACGTTAACCGCGAACAAAGGCACCAGGGCGGCGTTTACCAGGCCGCGGGCGTTCCAGAAGGACTCAGAGATCTGGCCGAAGAGTAAGGCGTCTGCGTACATAAAGAAGTCGAACGCAAACAGGCTCCCCACGGCTATGCAGACATATTTCATGCTGGAACGGCCGAACGACACGGAGTTTCGCCAGATCTGTTCGATCAGCGATAAACCGAGTAGTGAGAGCGCTATCTGCCCCACCACTTTGGTCTTGCCATCCAGGATGGTGAGCCCGAAGAAGTATTCCAGAACGCCACTGCCAAGCAGCACGGCAACCAGGATCAGGGTAGCTGCGGCCAGCACCCGCCTGAGGCGGCCGACCAGGTTGGCGGAGCGAAACGAATCCCGGAGCAGGGCAAACAGAACGGTGATCCAGGCGGCGTCCCGCAGGAGTTCCAGCATGTAACGAATGAAAAAGCTTGGCTCGCCCCACAGCCTCTGGGTAACCAGCGAGCCGGCCCACAACACGGTCACCAGCGCTGCGAGCAACAGGGAACGGTCAATGTCACGGCGCAGGTAGCGGGTGGCAATAAGAAGAGACAGCAGCCCATAGGCAATGGCTGCCGTGGAATGACTGATCAGGCTGAAATAACTCAACATGCCTCGCTTCCTGCGCTATGCGCCACTCTCCATAATGGCACCGGGTTCGGGCCCGGGCCATCTATACGGGCTTTTTGTTCTCCCGGTAGAACCGGAATATTTCTTTCAGCGGGCGCCGCGGGTTGAAATCAAATTCCCTGGCGAACGCTCTGCCGTCGATGACTACAGGATACTTGAAAAAGTGCATCAGGTACGAAGGAAAACTTCGTAGATTGAGAGTGCGCAGTATCATTCGGGGTAGCATCGGTGGAACGGACGGTATCGGGATGCGGCCGCAGCCACAGAGTTTCAGGGCATGCTGGTAAGCGACCCAGTCCTGTGGCGCGACATTGAAGATTCCCCGCAGGGTTTTTTTGTAGGCCAACACGATGGCGTCGGCCATGTCGTCGATATGAATAAACTGCATCATCGGTGAAAAACCGGCCAGAACCGGTGCCCGATCACTGCCCAGCAAGGTACTGATGGAGTTTCTGACCCCGGGGCCCACGATGTTGCAGGGGCGAAGGATGGTGATGTTCAGGTCCGGGTAACGCCAGAGGTATATGTTGGCGAGGTTTTCCAACTCCACCGAGTCAATCAGATCAGCGCTCAGCCCTGCGCTTTTCAGCGGAGCTTCCTCGTCAATCAGCGCCGGGTTGTAGGCTACTGCCCCGTAGACATGAAAGGTGGACAGGACAACCACTCTTTTGATGTTGTATTTGTGGCTCAGATCGAGCAATTTCTGGGTGCCGAGCACGTTCGCGTTGTAACGACGCATTCGGGTGAGCTGGCTGGACATGATGCGGCCGAGATGAATAACGCCATCAAACTGGTAACGCCGGAAAAGGTCCTCAAAAGAACGCTTGTTGAAGTCAATGCAGTAGCTGGGGATGTCGTCGCCCAGATAGACCTGTTCACGGAAATCCACGGCAACCAGGTTACACGTGTCCCGCAAGCGGTTGATCACCTGCTGGGCCAGGGCACCGGCTGCACCCGTCACAAGGATTTGGGGTCTGCTTTTTTCAACCATCAGAAAAGCCTTTTCCTTTCGCTCAGCCCGGTGTCGATCAGTTCACTGATTGCTGCCTTCACCTGTCCGACTCGTTCTGTCACCTGTTCTTCGGGGATCTCAAGGTCGTCAAACATCATCGGGTCGCCAAAATTCAGGTGCACCTTGGCCGGCAAGACCAGCGGCATTGCCAGTGGTGCGTAGGGAATGCCCAGCCATCGCGCGAGCGGTTTGATGTTGGCGATGGCGGGAATGGTCTCTTCGCACCCAACCACGCCCACGGGCACAATAGGCGCCTTGTATTTCATGGCCAGATGCATGAAACCGTTGCCGAACCGCTTGAGCTGATAGCGGTCCTGATAAAGTTTGCCGGATCCACGTACGCCTTCAGGGAATACAATCACGGCCTCGCCGTTGGCCAGCATCTTGGCGCAGTTGGTGGGGTCGCCCAGCACCGCCCCAAACTCATTCAGCAGGTTGCCCAGGTAGGGGACCGTCGGGAAGAAACGTTCGATCATCGCCCTTGGAATGCGGGGGTTTTTCTCACGGGAGGCGAGTGCGTAGGCGATCAGCAGGCCATCAATCGGCAATTGGCCGCTATGATTGGGGACAATCAACACCGGCCCCTCTGAGGGTATTTTTTCCACACCGGTGGCTTCCACGCGGAAATACTTTTCGTAGATCTGGCGGGTGAGGGAAAAACCGTACTTCATCACCTCATTGTTATAGCCCCAGGGATCATACCCCAGTGAACCAATGGGCTTTCGGATGCGATTGATGTGGTTTTCCAGCTCCGCTGGAATCAGCCTGGACTTCAGAATCGATGCTAGACCCATGTGGTTGCTACTCTCTTCCTATCATGACGCCAAGGGTATGGCTCTGACCTGCATTAAGCACTCGGTAATCGCCAAGCGCATTGGCACTTTCAACACACAGCATGGACTGCCAGGCAACATCGGGAAAATCCGACAAACGTGCCGCCTTTTCGGGCCCCGGATTCCAAACGACCGTGGAGTCGCTGCCAATGGCCGTTATTCGCCGATGGCCCGTCGGGGTTTCAACCGTCAACGGGGTGCCACATTCATAGATGCGGTCGGTTTCACCCTCGAAGCTGACCGGCCCTTGCTGCGTGTGGTAGCTCCATTCTTGCAGGGAATCAACATACCCACAGTTTTCCAGGCCTTTGACCAGAGTTTGTGAAATCTCCGGGGTCGGAAGGTAGGTGTGCAATGCCTGGGTGAACGCCAGTGGCTCCGCCCCCGGGTTGTTGGTGGTGAGCGCCAGTTGGCAACCGTCGGCAGAGAAGTGGAACGTCATCAACAGCAGGGCCCTGCCTTCCCAGACGTCGGAAAAATCGCTGTTGGCGTCCAGCGACAGGCTGATCTCCACTTCGTGCGCAGACTCACGGACATCCTCGAGCTTCCAGACTGCCGTACGAGCAAAACCATGGGAGCTATCGGTCCGCAGCCTGCGACGAACTTCCGGAGGATTCTTGTCAGGCACCCCGAACCAGGGCCAGCAAATGGGAACGCCACCGCGGATCGCCACGCCGGGCTCAAAACGTGCGGTGTCACTTATCCATAGCCAGTCCGGCTCGTTATGGGGGGCGAAGTGGGTAAGGTGAGCGCCCTGCAGAAAGAGGCGGGCGCGGAACAAGGGGTGATGTACCTCCATGGCTTCCAGTTGCCCAACGGTTACCCATCGGGTGAACGACCAGTGCCCGGGTTTTTGTGTCACGTAGTGCCTCGTTACAGCGTTCTGATTGGTGAAAGGATCGTCGGCCTGTATAACGGCATCTCCTTATGAGCAGGGTAAATTAAAACTGTCTTTACGGCGAGAAACCATCATAAAATCGGCTGTCCCCGTCGGAGCCTGATGCATGATTGATCCGTTCTTAGCCGCCGTTCCCCAGCCCCTCAAGGCCGGATTTCCTGGTGTGGAGTCGCCACCTGTCAGCGAATGTTGGCTGGACGAGCTGGCCGATGGGCTCACCGAGCATGGCTGGATGAGCCAGGACGTATGTTCGCGGTTAAGCCCGGACCTGTTGCGGGCCCTTCGCCACGAAGTGCAGATACTGGACAGGACCGAAGCCCTCCGAAAGGCCGGTGTGGGGCGTGGTCAGGACCTGCTTCAGGACCGCTCGGTGAGGCGGGACAAGATTGCCTGGCTGCAAGGCATGACAACGGCCCAGGCCGCGCTGTTTGAATTCTTTGAGTCGGTCAGGCTTGGTCTCAATCAGCGATTATTCCTGGGGCTGAAGCGATTTGAGGCCCACTACGCCACCTACCATGATGGTGACTTCTATCGCCGCCATGTAGACAGCTTCCAGGGCCGGGCGTCGCGGGTCGTCAGCCTGGTGTTGTACCTCAATGAGGATTGGCGGGAAGCCGATGGGGGTGCCCTGCGGATCTACAATCGTGAGAGTGAGAACGAAGTGTGTGGCATTGTTCTGCCGCAGGAAGGGCGGGTGGCACTGTTCATGAGCGAAGAGATCCCCCATGAGGTTTTGCCCGCTCATCGTACGCGCTACAGCATCGCCTGCTGGTTCCGTTGCGATGAAGTTCCGTTACCATTGTAGTGCCGGAACCCTTTTGCTAATATGCGCGCCGCTTTGAGGGATTTCGCCCCAAAGCCCGTTATGGTGGCTCCATTGGTGCCTCCGCAACGATAAACCGTGAACCCGGTCAGGCCCGGAAGGGAGCAGCCGAAGCGGTGGACTTGTGTGCCGGAGTGTCGCTGATGGAGTCACCCCCAGATTTCTTGATTGCACGCCCCCGATTAACCCTCCCCGATTGCTGCTTGTTGGCTTCTTCTAACACCCTGACCGTGCTATGGTTAAACCCATTTTTAACGGCAGTTGGCAGAACATGAGCTACCAGGTACTTGCCCGCAAGTGGCGCCCCCGGACATTCGAAGATATGGTCGGCCAGGAGCATGTGCTCCAGGCACTGATTCACGCCCTGGA